>JAABUT010000872.1_pt1 | contig 40731 bp, 39 predicted proteins | sample 5559281 | NCBI WGS metagenome assembly JAABUT01 (sample SAMN10711880, study PRJNA513359) | rock metagenome | isolation source: Antarctica rocks | place: Antarctica: Victoria Land, Ricker Hills nord | collected 2016-01-04 | reverse complement strand
AGTCTGACAAGGCTAGAATCATGACATAGACTTGAAAGAAATGTGTTTGTGACATGAAAAGAAGATGATGTAAATGAACAAGATGTTGATGAAAGAAAAGAATGTTGAGAAAGAAAAAAGATGTTAAGTCAAATCTGAGTCAAATCTGAGTCAGATCTCGATCAGATCATTGACTAACTTTAATCATTACACAAAGTACTTGCTAGCATGCATTGCAAATTGATTAAAACTTCAACCTTGTTCAGTCTTATCAATCTTAATACATTTGTAACAATTTGTCACAAGAAAACTCTTTGAGTAATCTCTTAAGTTTAAGAGAAAAATTAGCATAGAGATTGTGCTTTATGTATGTTGCATGCAATGTATACAACATATTTTCAATAAACAACAAGATTTATCTGTACATAATGTCAACTATGAATCTTTTGATTTTATTCTGTGTTTAAATAAAAGTTAAAAAAGTCAAGAAATTTCAATTTAACGCAGTTTAAATGATGTTAAAACATTGCATGATCAGAAAAACTATTATGCAGAGTTTTCACTTATGCAACAATCTTTCTTTTAACAATCACAATCAATTTACGAAGAAGATTAATAACATGTTAATGTCAGTAAAAAATGAGAAAATACTACTAGTGATTAAACAATTCAGATGAAGAGTCTAAGAGTTGTGATTACAAGTGATTGAAGAATTTGCAACTTGTTGACTGCGTTGATATTGAAACATCTTCATCACATTGATAATATCATCAAGTAATTGATGAAAAAATATTAAATAGAATAATCATTTCAAGTATTAAAAGACGTGACTATAGTGCTTAAAGAAGTAGTGACTCATTAATCACACTGATATATTGAAAGAGCTTGAGTTCATCTTCTTTACTTGACATCAAGTCATACATTTATCTACGAGAAAAATTAAGAGCGCAAGAGAGCAATCAGAATGTATTCTTTTTTATTGATTAAAGTCAAACATTAAATGATTGCAATTGCATGTTTATACTAACAATTCATTCAACGTTTACATGACATAAGTCAAATCAAGAGAAGAAAAGAATTACTCAATACAATCACACTTTATCTTCTCATCATATGCATTTCTCTTTCATTATATATTTCTCTGCTCAATGAATGATAATCATTGAGTAAGAAAACACAGCTTTACATATGTTACAATCACAAGCATCACAAATGCAAAGAAAACATCTTTCATCTTTGAATCAAGAATTGAATTAAGACATTATTGTATAAAATATCATCAATGAAAAGTAAAGCAAAGACGATACATCATAATTAAATAGTACAGACACTCTTATCAAGAGTTTACTTGAGCATCACACGCTGAATAAAAGCTATAGATTCATTACTTGATAACACAGTATCATAAAACTGTTTGCATCATTCTCACAAGATAGTTAGTAAGAAAGAAGAGATTGAGATCTGAATCAATGATAAAAGAGTTGAGAAACGTTTCTCAAGTGTACATATAAATGTCATGATGATTTGTAAATAAAGATAGATATATACACGTTTTACAGTATATTTCTACTAGCATGATCATTGCACATATTCATTGTTTGCTTTCTTTATTGCTTTAATACAACTTTTTATATTGCATCTGTATTCTATTTCTTGACATTGAAGCTTAACGTAAAAATATCATTTTTATGATACTTTGAGTAGAACAGTTGACTGAATAGCAGAAAGCAACATGACATCTTTACAGTGATCAGAAGATTTATGAAAGATTTGAAGTGAAAATTGATTTGACTCTGAAATACGAGAAATTGATATAGCAGCTTCATTTCGCTTAGAAATATTAATGAAAGCTATTCAAGTCACAGAGTTTTCACAGTTAAAACTAGAAGAGACACGTATCTTCAGCTGATGAAAACTGTTTCTCTTTGAGCGAAGATGCAACAGCAAAGAAGAAAGAAACTGATTTTCGCGAATGATTGACACTCAGAAGAGATGCTTTGATTAAAAGAAGAGTTCATCTGATTTCAAGACTTGCAAGAAACATATAGTGAAAGTGAGAATCAAAGAACGAATTCAAAGTAATGTAAACAGAAGTATGAGAAATGATATCAATTTCAGCAATGAATCATGTTTCAACAGAAGCATAAGATTGAACGTTGTTCATCAAATAAAAGAAGAAAAAAGAAAAGCATCTTAATCAGTTGTAACAACTGCAAAAGAAAGAAAGAAGAACTTCAATGAGTCAAGAAGTAAAAACAAAATAACAAGATTCTTTTGACTGCTTTATTATTTTTGCTATTCTGTATTTTATTCTCATCGATCTTAATATCAATTCACAGCGACAAAATGACAAGTTCATTGAAAACATCTGTTGTAAACACAAGTGCTACGCTCATCAGCTCTCAAGTCAGCTCAGAAATAAATATGATTATAATGTTGTTTCTGAAATATCTGACACTCATGTCATCATTTGAAACTTTGAAAGTTTCATATTTTGAAGAAAAGAATATGACTGATTTTCTAGAAAGATATGAAGACTTTTGTGATGATTATGAATTGAATTAGATCGATTGATTTTGCAAGCTGTTAAGATACTGTGACAAGATCATTAATGATAGCATCAAGATCATGATCAAATATATTAACTTCAATTGACAAGAACTGAAGAAGATGATAAAGAAAAAGTACAAGAAAGATGACATTGATCAACAATTGAATTCTTAAATTTTTCTGAAAATCTTCAAGAATAAGTCTTGTATCATGAAGAATGATTTGAAGCTGTACAGTTGACAATACAAAAGCATATTGCATTCAATGATAAAATGCAAGCAAATGAATGAGTATATCAGATGCTGCTGATTTGTCAAGAGTCTTTCATTTATACTAAGTGAAAAGATTGTATGAAAGTATGCACTTAATTCTGAAGATTTCAGTTTCATGAACTTTAAGAAAGCTAGTGACATGATAGTGATTTACTGCAACTCTGTCAAAGCACTGTTGAAATTCTTGATCATGATCAAGAATTTTAATGATCTCAGCAAGCTTGTGAATGAATATCAGATCAAGCAATCAACAATGTCAGACAAGTTCTTCGATTCTTTGATAGTAACACAGCTTAGCAATACAACAATGAATAAAATGATAAATAAGTTTGAAGCGATGATGCTTTCTTTGCAAACAGCAATGAAGAAGATTGAATCTTTCATGCAAAACATGACAGCATCTGTCTCAACGCTCAATGTCTATATTTCATGTGAACTCATCATGTTTACTCATTTAACAATGTCAATGTTATCATCATTTTCACTTTCAAGAAGTGAATGAGCATCTTTAATGTTTAAAATGAAAGAATGCTTCTTCTGTAAAGAAATAAAATGTCAGAAGATTAAATGTTATTAATTAAATATTTATAAAATAGAAAAAAAGATATATGTGAATGAAATAAATAGATTCTGAATGAGACTTGTTGAAAGAAATGACAGATTGACATCTTTCACATTAAGTCATTCTCAGAAAAAGCTGATTGACAATGCTTTGAAGAAACAAAGTCAGTAAATGAAGATAAAACATGTTAATATCATCAAACTAACAAGTGTAAAAGCAATGATCATAAAGAAAGCAGAGAACACAGACAAGAAACAAAAATGAAACGAAGAAGTAATAATTGTCACAGCTCAACATGATTATAAGTTAAATGAAAATGCAATAAAGACAGTAACATAACAGAGAACAAGTTTGAATTGAACTTAAAGAGAAAAAGTAAGAAAAGAAGAATATCTGTTGAGCATGAAGAATTTGCGCTCTGAAGAATATCTGTTGATTTCAAGAATGTTCTTGAAGAAGTGAATAAATAAGAATGTGATTATGCATAATGCAGCTGTTCTTGAGAAAACGATAAAAACAATGAAGAAATTAATGAGAAAAAGTTCAAATGACAGCAAGATAAAGTCAGATAATCAAGACAGAAGAACGCAAAACATAGTAAAGAAATGCATAAATACAGAAAACATGATGCATATTATAGTGAATCAGAAGATGTAAGATGTAAGCATTAAATAAATGCTTACACATTCATCTATTCTTCTTCAAGCTCTTTACGCTTAAGTAAAACAACATAAGAAAATAAAAATGAAAAAGACTGATGATGTGCAAGTAACAGCAGTAAAATTTGAAGATTCTTCACTTAAAAAGTTGAATGCAATTCTGTATGCAATGACGTGTTCAAGAATACAAGTGCTGATGAATGATGAGATTTATGTTAAAACACTGCTTGATAATGATGTTAAAATCAATGTTATGTCTGAAACTTTTGTTGCAAAAGCTCAGTTATTTATGTGACGAAACATTCAACTAAATATGATAAAAGTCAGTGAAGCAAAGACTAACATCATTGAATGTTGCAATGACGTGAAGATTGATATTAACGAAGCAAAATTAATGATTTCAATATTTGTGATTGAAAGTAACGAGTACACTCTGATACTGAGCAAATCATATGAGCGAAAAACATGTTTATGCATTAACAATACTTCAAAAGAAACTTGTGAGATGACAGTCATTAATGATGATGAAAGAATGATGTTTTTTAAATTAATTTTAGCACATAATTTTGTCAATTAAAATGTGTCAAAAATATTTCTTGAAAAAGTGAGAAATTCTTTAAATGAGTAAATGAGTGTTTTGTTGAAAGCATATTTGTGATGAGAAGTGTAAGCTTGAAGACTGTTGAATTTTTTTTCCCATTAAGTGTATGCAGTCTATGACTATGACATTGTCTGAACGCTGTATGTATGCTAAGTTACATGTAATCTGATCAAAGTCACTGCTTTATATTTTTTCATTGATCAATGTCAGAACTCAGATCTATGAGAATCAAAGTTCTTCAAAGAATAGAGAACAGACATAAGAATAGACTGATTGTGTCAGATCAAGTACTCAAGTTCAAGTCAAGTACTCAACTTGAAAAGTGTTGAGTTGAGTTGAGAAGTTGAACTCAAGAACTTAAGTTGAATTGAGAAGCTTGACTCAACAACTCAATTTGAAAACTCGATTCAATTCAACAAGATATTAGATAAATGTAAATAGCTTGGTTGAACAGTTTACATGATTTTTCTTCATGACTTTCTATCATGTTTTTCCGTCATGACTCTCTATCAAAGTCAAACAATCTTTATGTTTCCTCGTCATGATTCTTTATCAAATGATCTTCATGTTTCTCTTCATGTTTCTCTCTATGTTTCTCTCTATGTTTCTCTCTATGTTTCTCTCTATGTTTCTCTCTATGTTTCTCTCTATGTTTCTCTCTATGTTTCTCTCTATGTTTTTCTTCATGTTTCTCTTTATGTTTCTCTTTATGTTTCTCTTTATGACTTTTTATCAAACGATCTTCATGTTATCTCTTCATGACTTTCTACCAAAAAGATAATGCAAAAAGATAATGCAAAAGTCGGAAAAATTTCTATATTTAGCTCTCTTGACATCAAGCTTAAGTTCTTGATGAGTTGAGTCAAATTGACTCAATTCTCAGTTGAGTCGAGTCACGTCAAGTTGAAAATATGAGCAACTCAACTTCAAATTGAGTTGAATTCAAAATGTTAACTCGAAACTCAACTTAACAATCAGTCTACATAAGAACTATTCTTCAATGCTATCATTGAGTTCTCAAATGAGAATCTGAATCTATGAGAATTGAGACACTGAGTTTACAAGAAACTTTACTGTTGATTCTCAGAGACATTAAATCTACAAGAATCTTTATTATCAATTCTCAAAGACTCTGAATCTACAAGAATTCAAGTCATATACAAATCTTGATGTTTCATTAATGATAAGAATTTAAATCACATACAATTTTCAAAAAATCTTGCAAAGATTGCATGTAATTTTGCTGATCTCATTGATGATGCTTGAGCTTAGTCTTCTGAGTATATAAAGAAGAGTTCACTTTTGTATTTCATAGTCTAGTGTTAACTTTCTATATAAATAAATATTACTAAGCTACTATCAAATTTGATCATATTATTTACGCGCATATTCTTTAGTGAGACTGCACATTTCTTGAACTACTCACAATTTTAACACTTTACTTTATTGCAGAAATAATAATTCATACAATAAAAAAATTATCAACTTGAACAGTAATTCTTCAAATATGACACTCAATCTTTATAGCAAATCTCAATCTCTTTTCATTCTTAAGACTTCTGCGTCTCTGACTCAAATGATCATCATCGCTGACGTTGTAAATGTACTTTTCAAGCATCATGATCAAGATATGATTTTTCTTGATGCTGCAATCTCACTTCTTGAAAGCAATATTTACATGTTTTTTGAAAGCGTTGTTTTGTCTACTTTCGTTGTTTTCACAAAATTTACATTTATTTTGCTTGATCAAACTTGTTATGATTTTAGTCTTCGTTTATTCTTCGTCTAGTCTTCGTCTGATTTCATTCTAATCAAGTCTAGTAAGAATCTGATTTAAAGATGATATCATTGAAACTCTGCATCATATGTGTAAGACGTCAATTCAATCGAGTCTAGCACAGAGCTGAGAAACACACATATAAGAATCGAGTTCTTTTCTGTAGATACTTTTCTTTCTTAGTATTTATTTATTAGTTAAATGACATCTCTATGACTCACTCTAGACTGATCTCTAACAGTAGATAAATGCTAATCAACTACTCTGCTATTAACATGTAAATGATACGAAATAATTTACTTCGTTCATTCAGAAAATTCACAAGAAATTCTTTGAATTACTTTTATCAAAACACATTTACAAATTTACTCAAATTTACTCAAATTTATCAAATCAATCACTTAATCTATTTATCTTTATCTTCAATTTCTCACAATGATACGCGACTCTGAATCAGTTGAGTCATAAACAGCTCGTTTGCTTAGAAGCATTGTTAATAAATGAGTTTTTCTTATTTCTTTTGATGTTTCAGCGAAATCTCAGAATGTCGCTATTTCATGAGACATCAACATGAATCAACAACTTTGTCAATGAGCTATCAATTAATCAAACAAGATCATCAAGATGCTGATCAAGCTAAAAGATAAACAAAACATGACTTTGAAACTCAATGAGCAATGAATTGATGTTCAAGTCAATTACATCAAGAGACTTAATGAGTTAAAGATCAATCAAATAACAATAAATACTTAAGAAGAAACTATTGTTGAATTACAAGAGAAAGTCTTGAGTCTAAAAAAGAAACAGCGTTCAGTGAATCAGTCTTGATCTCGTCAATCTACTGAATCTCAAGTTTCTATAAAATCTTTATCTCGTCAATTTATCGAGAATCATACTTAATGTAAATCATTCACTTTATTCAATAATGATCATCACAAGTCTTTCAAGTTTTTGAACTCATCTGTATTCATTAATGAAGATGAATCAACATGAGATAGCTGAAGAATCAAGATGAACGACAAGCTTCAGACAAATGTCAATCACTTTGATAATGAGAATATCTGTATTGTCTATGTGATATCTAAACTAGAAGATGATGCTGCTGAACATATCTTCACTTAACATTTTCATGATGCTTCACATTTTTACATCTTGATTTACAAGCTATTTGAGCATCTGAAAGAAATATACGATGAACTGAATAGAAATCAAAAGTGTCATCGTGAGTACAACACTCTGAGATAAACAGACAAGTCTTTCAATGTCTTCTACTTTGACTTTATGAAGTTATTCAATTATCTTGAATACAACAATTGCACTCTGATGAACGATCTTCAGAATAAAATCAATAATCGCTTGCAGAACGCTTTATCAATCTGTTCAGAGAATTTTACTTCACTCACTCGCTTAAGAATCTTTCTTCAAGATGTGAATAATAAACAGCGAGTCAACTATCAACTATGCAGTCAGCTTTGCATTGTCATCATCAAAGTCACTATCGTATCTGATAAATGCATTGCTACTTCATTGTCAGTGATGACTTTGATAATCAATTATATTAAGTCTATTCTTTTTTCTATTTCTGAGTCAGCAAGATCGTCTATCATCTGCTATGCTTGCAAGATCTTGAGTCATTTGTTCAAGAATTGCTCTTAGAACAAGATCAATACTTCTGCATTTCATGCATTCATCTTTTGTCTACATAAGATCATCATTTTGAAGAATAAGAAGAATGAGAAAATGTTTTCTTTCAAAGATAACGAGACAAAAAACTAGTGACTTTCATCAAAGACGCGATGAAAAAGATGTTAATTTCTTCAACAATAAGCATGTCAAATGACTTTTTTGCTTCTGAATCTTTGACTACTGAATATGTACTTTCTAGCAATAAAATTAGTTACTCATTGAAGTCATTGATTGACATTGAAGCTGCTGACTATTCATTCATTGATGAAGTGATCACGCAGATTGTTTATGATCAGTTGCAAATTGAATCTCTGACTTTAATCAAAGCGAAGTCAATTCGAGAATTTGATGATCATTATGCTAAGAAACTCATTACTCATGTCATCTATTTGAATCTGACTGTTCAAGATCATACGATTGACACAGCTTTTATGTTGATCATTCAATTAAATCAACATCAAATGATTCTTGAAAAAACATGAATGAACAAAATTAATCTAGTAATTGATATGCAAATCAATTTTCTTCGATTTTTGAATTTCATCTCTAATCATAAATTGATTGTTCTACTCACAAGCAACAAGATAATCATGAAGCAGAAGAGTTTGATTTCTACTCATATACTGAAAAGATTTTTCACTACATCTCAACTCAGTCTGAAATCACTCTCTTTCAATCAGTTCAATGAGAAGTCAGTTAAACTAATTGAACAGTTAAAATCGCGCGACGCGACTTTAATTAACGTCAAAAATTCTAAATCAACGTTCAATCTGAATTCATTCTCTTTCAGTTCAATGAACATAGCAATGATAGAGACAGCAACATATAGAATATTAATCAAATGATCAGATGTCAAGATCTTTGCTGTTATCATCTTGAAAATCGATCAACTCATAACTACAGTTGAAAACAAGTCTGAAGAAGTGAATCTGCATAAGCTTTTTCATGCTGAAGTTCTTGAGCAAGTCAAGATCAAGCTTCTCTCTGAATATTATGACTATTTAAATGTCTTCGATTGAGCAATGATTGATCAGCTATCATCACATTGTTTCTATAATCACAAAATTGAGTTGATTGATGAAGAAATACTTTCGCGAAGCAGACTATAGAAGTACTCTCGGGCTCGTGCACGTTTCGATCTCATGCACATTCTAAATTCGATTAGTAACCAATACTATTTTTATTATTATTCAACCACCATTCATAGAATCAAATTGCAATTAATATAGAGAGTTGTCGATATCTATATGAAGCTTTCAAGCTATAAGAATTAATCATCAAATCGCTTAGAAGCTTTGAATTGCCTTTCAGCTCGCGTAGACCTGATTTGACTAGGCCTTCTTTCCACCTTCTCAATAGCAACAAAATCAGTGAATTGCTGTACTTTCATCTCTTTAAACTTCTTCTTTTGCCATTTCTGAAGCTCTTTAGCCTTCAGCTTTTGCTTCTGAACTAGACGTCGTTGCTTCAATTTCTTCGCTCGTAGCTTCTTTTTTCGCTTCGCTTTCTTCTTTCGTTTCGCCTTCTTTTTTTCCCGTTTCACCTTTCTTTCAGCTATTAAACGCTGTTTCTCTAGCTTTCTAAGCTTTCTTTGTTTCTTTTCTTCAGCCTTTTGAATAGCAGCTTGCTGTTTCTCTTCGATTCTTTGAATTTGACGATCACGAGCCGTCTGAATCTTATTAGAACTAAAAAACATCTTCTTTGCCTCATCATTAACTTCTAAATCGTCAAATAAAGGCTTTTCACGTCGTCTGCAACTTCTTTCAATACGTACTGTTCATCGAAGATCTTCATTTTCTGCTTTTAGAAGAGCAACATCTGTAGTAAGCTTTTTCATCGTATTGTTCAACTTACGAGCTTTCGAACCAATTACTTCTTCTACAACTGACTTCATTAATCGTCGAACCTTTCTTCAATCAGCTTCTGACAATGCTGAAGAAGAAGAATGACTTGAAACAGATCTAGCGTTCGATTTAATCTGCTTTATGATCTGTGACGAATTGAAAGGCAGCAATTCTGTCTTTTCACATTCACTTTTTATGTTGACATGCGTGAAAGCAGCTTGATATGCAGGTCAAAACAGGTCAAAGAAGTCTCTTTTTGATATTCGAGAAAGTTCTTGACTCTTAAAGATTCAGTCGTTCAGGTTTTGCGAGTAGTAATTGGTCAAAGAGTTGAATAAGCTCACATTCAGAGATTGAAGACGATGCGTAGAATGAAGAGAATATAAAGTCACGAGCATCTTGTTCTGCTCACATCAGTCAAGAAACTTCATGTTGATATGACTGTCATGCTCATCAACAAATAGAAGGCGATAATTCCGTGAATTTCTGGCTTTTGACCTCGTATTTCGATCAAATACGATAGTGAGTCAAGAGTAGACCAATTCATCGTTGGTTCAGTCAGTAGCGAAGGAAGCAAAGAAGCAGAATTGCTCTTTGAAATCATATTCAGTAAGTCAGCTGTTCTGAATATTACCTGATATCGCCTGATAAATGATCGAAGGGAGTATATAGATCATATTCATGCAAATGATTGCAATCAAGATAATTCATTCTCTATTGTCATCTTGATCAGCACTCAGCAATTTGTCACTGTCAAGATGCTTTAGACTGAAGACTCTTCGAGTCTTTTGAAGCAGTTCAAGTAGAAAGCTCTTTTCATTCATATTGTATGTGTTTTTAGGAAGAATCTCATATTCTTCGATTTTTTGCTTTACCTACCCTTATATTAGTATGAAACTAAACGGAATGAAGGCACTTACTAGGTCAAAATAAAGCTGATATTGATATGCATTATCAGCTTTCTTTCGCTCTAGATCAGCTTCTTGTAGAAACTTTGACTGTAGTATATCTGAATGACGTCGAACGAACTCATAAGACCAGTTTTTGCCTGGCTGTTTTCCAGATATATTATACGCAAAAACACGAATCATGACATTGAGAGAAGATATATCACGTTCGGTAAGCTTGTTGATATAGCGAATAAGCTCTTTTTCTTGTTGGTTCGAAAGAATTGACGTCGTTTGCTTGCTTTTCTTGACGAAGGCGATTATACCTCTATGTCGTCGCGACAGCGTGCTTCGATTGATATTGAATTTCTTTGCAGTTGCAGTGTAGTTAGATGACTTTTGCAAAGCTAGATCTGCAAGCGCTGCCTCAATTGAAGTCATATTGAATTTGTAATTAATTTTTGAAGAAAGATGAAAGTAGTAAAGTGAGGTGTGCACGAGATCGAAACGTGCATCGAGCCGAGAATACTTCTATCAGATGTTTGATCACAAGCTTCAGAAGATAAAAAAGTATCTGATCAAACATTTGAACAAAGAGTTCATTTTCTTCAGCTTCACATTATACATTTCGCTCATCTTGTTTGCTGAAAAAAAAGACGAAAGTCTGCGTTTCTGCGTTGATTACAGAAAGCTCAATGCTTTAGTCAAACGAGATTGCTACTCTTTGTCATTGATAGACGAGATTTTTGCTTGTATACAAGAAAGCAAGTATCTGACTCGATTGAACATCATTGTCGCGTTCAACAAGCTATGCATGCACTCAGATAGCGAAGATTTGACTATCTTTATTATCTTCTTTGATTCATACAAATATCATGTAATGCTCTTTGAATTAATCAATGAATTGACATTCTATCAACACTATATGAACGACGTATTGTTTGAATATCTATATCAGTTTTGTCAGATTTATCTAGATGACATTATCATTTACAGCAAGATCTTGAAGAAACACAAGTGAGATGTACGATTAATCTTAAATAGACTACAAGAAGCTGATCTACAGATAGACATTGATAAATGCAAGTTTCATGTTCAGAAAATCATCTTTTTAGAACTTTTGATGTCAATCGAGAAACTTAAGATGAATTCACGAAAGATGCAAGCAGTTGTTGATTGATCTACACTCAATAATCTCACTCAGATGCAGTTCTTCATTGACTTCTGCAATTTCTATTGACACTTCATCAAGAACTTTTCAAAAATTGTTCATTCAATGATTCAACTTACTTAAAAGAAAATCATATTTGAATGAAATGAAGTTTCTCAAACTGCATTCAATCACATGAAGAGACATATGACTGAGACTTCTATACTTTGTCACTTTGATCAGACTCGCGATTTCATTCTTGAAATCAACTCATTCAACTACGTCAACAATGAAATTCTGTCTCAATATAATGATGAAGATGTTTTACATTTGATTGTCTTTTATAGCAAGAACATGTCTTCTGTTGAATGCAACTACGAGATATACAATAAGAAACTGCTGATTATAATTCAAGCTTTTGAACACTGATGACTTGAACTGAAGCTGATCAACATTTCTATCAAGATGTTCATTGATCATCAAGCGCTCATCTCATTGATGAAAGACAAGAAGCTGAGTCAATGATAAATGCGTTAAGTTCAGAAGCTAGCTGACTTCAACTTCAAGATAATGTATTGATTTGACAAACAGAACATTAAGATCAATGCATTAACTTGCTGAGCTGACTTCGTGTCTAAAGATTTTAATGATGAACGCATTTAATATCAAAGAACTACTATTCTGACATCAAATTGAATGAAGATCGTTGATCTAAAGAAGAATAATGATCAATCAATTTATAAACAGATTCTTAAAACTAATGAAATCAATGAGAATTGTACGCTACTTCGCGAAGCAATAGCAAGAGACGAGACACAATATGAAGATATCAAATTGAAGAATTGTTGAACTCAGAATAAAATTTTGTATCATAATAATCAGCTATGAGTCTCGTTCAATGAGCTTCTACAAATGAATCTGATTCATGAGATACATGATCAATCGTCGATTGATCATTCTGAAATTCTTAGAACAGTGAAAATCATAAAGTGAAATTACTATTGATCTTCTATGCAAAAAACGATATATCGATATATTTGAAACTGCTACGTATGTCAACGTTCAAAGACATCAAGAAATAAATCAAATAACTTGCTTCAATCTTAATTTATATCTGAACAGCGATGACAGAACATAGTCATGAACTTCATTATTGATTTATTTGATTCGTACAACTACAACGTTATTTTGACTGTCATTTGCAAATTGTTGAAAGAAAGACATTATATTTCTTGCATCATTGATGATGAAAATATCACAGTCAAAAAGACAGCTGAAATGTTGCTTCAATAAATATATTGAACTCACGATTTATCAAGCTTCATTGTATTCAATCGAGATTCTCAGTTCATCTTCATTCTTTGAAAGTTTCTTTGCAAATGACTGAGCATTTCTCTTCAATTGTTCATCATTTATCATCTTCAGATTAACGATCAAAGCGAACGAGTCAATCAGAATGTCAAGCAATATCTTCGTTTCTTCTGTTTATACATGCAGAACGACTGATTTAAGTGACTATTCATGATTAAGTTTGTCAACAATAATGTCTTGTTTTCAATCATTTTCTTGATTCTATTCTTCATGAACAAGAGCTTTCACTCTCATATGAGCTTCGATCTTAACATCATCAAGTATGAAAGCATTCGCGAACGTCTGCAAATTGCTTGAGTTGAAGATATATTCAATCACATGAATAAGACACTGATCTTCGCTCGCGAAGCTCTGATCAAAACATGAGAACAAATGATGAATTAAGCTAATAAGCATAGAAAAGAAATCAATTACAAGATTGAATCAAAGATGTTTCTGAATGAATGAAACATTATTACAGCGAGACTCTTCAAGAAATTGAATGACAAGATGCTTGATTCTTTTCAGATCACAGATTTTGTTGACTCATTTTATAAGTTGAAATTATCAGAGACTATGCATATACATGACGTATTTCATTCAGAGCTTCTTCATTCTGTCGTTAATAATTCTCTGTCTGATCAAAAGAATGAACTCTTGAGATCAATAGTGATAAACAATGAAGATGAATGAGAAATCAACGATATATTGAACTTTCAACGATATCAAAGATGACTTCAATATCAAGTCAAATGAAAAAGCTATGACAATGATTTCAACTAATATAATGCTGACAACAACAAGTTTATGAACGCTCAAGAGATAATTGATGAATTTCATATTAGATATTCAAGAAAAGCGCACTAAGAAACAATATTCATGTGAATATGAATAGTCAAGAGAAAAGAGTAATGTTATGATTCTAGTCTTCGTTTATTCTTTGTTTAATCTTCGTCTGATTTCATTTTAATCAAGTCTAGCGAGAATTTAATTTAAAGATGATATCATTAAGACTTTGCATTATATGTGTAAGATATCAACTCAATCAAGTTTAACACAAAGCTGAGAAATACACATATAAGAATTGAGTTCTTTTCTGTAAATACTTTTCTTTCTTAACATTTATCTATTAGTTAAATGACATCTTTATGACTCACTTTAAATTAATCTCTAACAAAACTTCTTGCAACAATAAAGAAGAATCTCAATTGAACTTAATAAAGAGTTTTGCACAACATTAAGTGATCATCATCAACATTATAATTTCATTGATTTAATCATCTTCTGATTTGATTTGAATTCATACATTTTGTGACATTGATTTAAACTCAACTCATGAGAGACTTTATGCTATTTATATCGAGTAAACAAAACTTTCTGAGAAAGAAAATCACTTGTTGTTTATACAACAACTTCACGTCGTTGAAATAATGATCATAAAACTATGTATCAAGTTTGCATCTATAACTTTCATTCAATGTATAATGCTCAAGTAAACTCTTGATGAGTGTCTGTATTACTTAATTATGACACATCATTCTTGCTTTGCTCTTCATTAATGATATTTTATACAACGATGCTTCAATCTTTGATCTTTGATCGATTTTATTGCACTTGTGATGCTCATGATTATAGTGTTGAAAACTGCATTCTTGTAATGATTAAGTTTACTAGATGAATAAATGAAGTCTATAAGAATGATATGACAATGTGATATTTTAAGCAGACACAGAATGAGTATATTTTTGATAAAGCTAATTATTAAGAAGCTTTTGATAACTCAAGAGAATTGATCAACTATAAAGAGTTTGTCAAGCATTGTTAAGTTGAACATGACATAATTTATGATATATTAAGTTGAAGATATGACGTAGTTTAAATGATGTCTTGACAAAGTCATAAAGTTTCAGAGCTAATTCAGATCTGATCTTCAACTCAGTTTCTGATCTAATTTCTATGTATCAATTCATCATGACAATTGTTTTCTCTTTTAAGAAAGTTCATTCTTGATCTCAATAATTTAATGTCATTGTTTACTTTGATAAATAATGATGCACACTCATTGATTTATTCTAGAAGCTCTCAATAAAAATCTTCAAATCTCTGTGAGAAAAAAAGAAAAAAAGAAACTTTCAATTGAATGATGATTTGTCTTCAATTATAATGCATATAAATGACATTATAAATAGTATATGTGATGTGTAGTTAATGTAAATGATAGTAATGATGACGTGTAAATAGCACATAAACATTGTTTATTTTTTGAGTAAATGATGTGATTGAGATGATAAAACATAAATCAGAATGAATAATAATTGTTGTTTGTTTATCACTCTTTCAATTCTTCTCAACTTCTCATTTTCTTCAACTTCATCTTTTTTCAATCACAATCATATCTTTATCATTGTATAATTACTTTTGATAAACTTTAAGTATATTTGTATTGTAAGAATAAGAGATCTAGATCATGAATCATGAATATGCAACGACGCTCAAAGAAAGTCATAAGATGATGAAGTTAACTGATGTTCAAGTCAAGATCATTGTGAAAGTAAGTGATGTCACACTTGAAATTTCATGACTATTATTGCAACTAACAGTATCATAAGTCTGCTCAAAAAACATTGATCAGATGTGATGATTATCATGCTGCTGATGCTGAATCGCTTATGATGATGCAAACATCATTAAATTCTGATTGAAAGTTCATCACTTCTACTATTCAAACTTTTGAGTACATTTTTGCTATCAAAGAGAAAATTCAAAAGACGATGAAGAAAGAAATAATTGCTGACGCTTCATTGATGATCTTGTCAAACTCACAGACTTTGCAAAATCAAAGAACAATGATGAGATTTGCTTATTTAACTTCTTGACATCATTACTGATGCTTTTCAGCTGTCAATGATTGAAATAAATGAAAGAAGCATTGCTGATTTCAAAGTTCTAAATAGAATGATTTGTATAAAGTGTGCTTGAGTTCTACACATTGAGAATAAAGCATCGCTGTGTGACATCATCTTTCAAAGAAAAACAATGTACAAGAAGTATGCTTGCTGTGCAAGTAATGAGAATTTCTGTATTACAATGAGTATACTTATATGATACATCTGCTAAACATTCATGATTCAATATCTAGATTTTCAACATTTGCATTTTGACTATCAATGAATTCTTTCATCTGCAGAAAATTCATGATAATGTGATTGAAGATGAAGAAGAGATCATCACTTTGATGATGTTCACTGCTTATCAGAAAATTCTCTACAAGAAATTGATAACAACGACGTGTGTAAAGAATTGTCTTAAGAGAGTTCACAAACTTGAGTTTCTAGAAATTTAAAAGCTCATTCTCAAAGAGATTATGATTGTCAATGACATTGTTAAAGAAATTCTGAATGTAAAGCACTTTGCAATACATTCAATCTTAATTATATATTGTTTTGATATATTTTTAACACAATTTGTCATCTTTCAATTCTCTGTCTTCACATTTTAATGTAAATCTGACAATAAAAGAGAAGAAGAAGTTTACAATCTTGTCTCATGTGAGAGATGTTTAATGAAGTGATGATTGCATGATGTTTATTGTATCATGATGATTGCGCTCTCTTGTTGAATGCATTTGAATGTTTTTGCATCTTTTTCTTCTGTTTGTTGATTTACATATGTGATCGTTTCATTAAAGAGCGAAACAATCATAATACAATGATTCTTCTTTTCTAATAATGAGTTTATGCTTGAAAGTAAGTGATTATGCTTTTCGCTCATGTTTCAGTCTCATTTTGAAAGCTTTTATAAGCTTCGAGACATCTTTCATATCTTCGCTCGATATTCATTGATTATATTCAATGAAATATTCTTTTCATTGTATTTTATAACATAAGATCTTCTTTCTTTTTTGCTTCTGTAGAATTTTTTCTATCTTTCATTCTTACTCATCATCAATAAGCTTGAATACAAGATAATCGAGTATAAAATCATCATTTAGTCTACGATTATACAACTTTAAGAAAAATACATGAAAGACAGAATGAACTTTATAAATGATTGAAAGATCAAGATGATACATCTGCTTGTTTATGAGTTTCTGTATATGAAAGAACTTTATCATTTTATTTAATAACTTCTTGCTTGACTTTTTCTGCTTCAGATTTTTTGCTGATAGCATGATTAAATCATTAATATTAAAAAACTTAAACTTATGTTTTTGATTATAATACTTTGTCTGAACATCAATCGTGTTTTATCATCATTTCATCAACGTGTTTTGCACATCTTGCAGCATTTCAACATATTCTTTTACTGCTGACACTTCTTCTTTCATAGCATCATTCTTGATGTGTATGTTAAAAATGACTTGTAATCATACATGATTTTAAAGAAACTACAGTTCAATGAAGAGTGCTTCATCTGATGATACATGAACTCAACTACAAGTAGAAGCGTAGTTCAGTTGTTTTGCTTTTCTGAACAATATACTTGTAGATAATGTTTCAACATTTGATTCTGTCATTCTGTCTGATCATCTGTTTGCAAATGAAAAACAATGCTTAGTCATCATTTCATCTTGACGTGATAGCAAATCTCTGATCAGAATGCACTGATAAATAAATTATCTTTATCAATAACTATATCATTTGATATCTCATATCTTAAAGCAATCTTCTTAAAGAACAACTTTGTTAACTTTACAACAGTCAAAATCTTCTTTATAGACAGATAATGCATCATCTTCATGTAGTAATTGATTATTATGAAAATTGAGTCATACACAACTTCTTTTCATTTACTAGACGACAGATCTGTTATGAAATTCATAGTGATTTTTTTTCATGAATCTGTAAATTGAAATAATGATCTCAACTCATCATATGATAGATGACATTTTATCTTTACTCTCTGACAAATGTCACAAGTATTTATATATTCTTTGACATTCTTGATCATACTTTTTCAGTAATATTTGCAATCTAATAGCTCGTTGATCTTGTCAGCATCAAAATGTCTTGCTAACGAGTCATTATGATGACGTTTCAACAGTTCTTCTCTGACAGAAAAATCTTCTGAAACATATAATAATTCATTGTATTCTATCATTTCTTGACTATTCAATGTTCAAGCTTTGACATCATTCTTTTGTATACTCATTGTTTCGTCTGCTTTTAATTTCACAGCAACTTCATTTTCTTGCTGTAAAATCTTGATGAACTCAACTATGAATTTACTACTGAAGTTGTATATCATTTCATGAATTGTCAGTACTTTGACAATTGCACGTGAAATGAGTTGTTTGCAATCAACAGTTTTAGCAACAGAATTAAACTATTTCTCAGCTACGTTGTGATTTTTATGAGTTGACGTTTCAATGTTTATGCTTTTCAAAGTTGTTGATTTAAGTTGAGAGATTTTATCTTTTGAGAAATGTACTTCATTTAGATGCATTTCTTGCACTGTTAAAATTATGACTCTCAGTAACATACTTCTGACATGCATTGCTGAACATGTATTTATGTTTTCACTGACATTGTGAATGAATGTTTTCTCAACATTGTTAATCACTCATGTTCATCAATGAGTTTCATCTTGCAATCTGCTTTTGACATGTTCTGCTGAATATTTGTTCATACTTATACTGTGAATGAACATCTTCTCAACATCGTTAATCACTCATATACAGTATAGTTCTTTGATCATTATGAATATAAAGCTATTTAAGCTTTCTATTCTAGTCAGCTTTTGCTGCAGAGTAAGCAGCAAATGATTTGCAGAAATGTTCTCATTCTTATAGTCAAATCATCTTGACAATGCATTGATTGAGTTTATCTTTTCTGATCTATGCATTATTTCAAAGTTGCAAATTGACAATCTCATGACTCATCTGACTTGTCTTTTGTTTAGCTTTTGAACATTCATAAAACTCTTCAGATTATTATGATCAGTCAGAACTTCAACAGTATGATAATTGTCTTTTACATAGTGTTGTCAGTGTTTAAACATTGATACTATGACTAGAAGCTTCTGATCATGTATCTCATAGTTTCTTTTAACGTCTATCATCATTCTGAATCAGAATGCAATTGAATGTCATTGATCTTCGTCATCTGACTGAGACAAAATATTCGCGACTGCATAATCAAACATGTTGATCTCAATGTGTATATGTCACTCTGAATCAAAGTGTCTTAATATAGATGTTTTCATAAAGACGTCGCGAAGCTGATTAAAAGCTTGTTTCGCTTCGCTCAATCATATGAATGAGTTCATTTTTACATCTTTTACACTATCTCTCAGCAGTTCTGTTAAAGACTCTGCTATCTGAAAGTAGTGATGTATAAAATGTTGATAGAAATTGATGAATCTCAGAAAAACTTGTATTTCTCAATACATTTTTTATCTAAATCATGTTTTGATGATGTTTACTTTACTTGAGTTCATTGAAACACTCTTTGTGAATATGACAAATTTTAGAAAGTTCACTTTAGTGATGAAGAATTCACATTTCTTCAAGCTAGCATATAGCTTGAACTTTCTTAGTCTCTTCAGAATTTGCTTCACGTGATTTACATGATCAGTCTTCTCTATGAAGAAGATTAGAATGTCATTCAGATAAACAACATAAAAGTCATTTAAAAGCTCTGTCAAGATCTTATTAATATAAGTCTGAAAGATGACAGATGCATTGATTAAATTAAACGACATGATCATATATTTGAAGTGATTATAATGAGTACAAAACGTCATTTTTCACTCATCTTCACATTGAATTCTGAAATGATAATAAATGTTCTTCAAATTTAACTTAGTGAACTGTTTAACTTTATTAAATCTGTTTAGAGTTTCATTGATTAAAGACAGTGAATGATGATTTTTGACAGTGATCTTATTCAGATCTTGATAGTTCATGCATAAATGAAAACTATCATTCTTTTTGAAAATGAATAAAATAGACGTGTCAATCAAGTTAATGAAGTGCTTAATTCATTCTTTCGCTAAAACATCATTTAAATACTGTTTCAGAGTCATTAACTTTGTGTTCAACAAATTATACAATAATTCATACAATGATTTTGCAGTGATTTCAATTGCATGATCATAATTTTCATGCAAAGACAGTTTATCTACACTTTCTGTTGAGAATACATCTTTGTACTTTTTCAATTTGACGAATAAAGTTTACGCTTTAAGTGCATTTGTGATACAACTCATCACATTATTCATTACTTTCACTTGATGTTCAATAATTGACTTTTTGATGATGTTGATCATGACAAGAGCATACACAGTAGACTCATCTTGTAGAGCTTTCATAAATGCTTGTGCAAAGAACAACTCAAAGATGTGTTCATTCACATTGAAACATCACATTCTTGCAATCATGTTTATTCAAATACATTTGAATTGCATATTCAACATATTCAAGACTAGAGAAGATTCTTTCTTATCAATAGCATAAAAGATACTTATATCTTTTTTCTTTATGTTTCAGCTGTCTCTCAATCAATAACACATTTTATAAATGTCATAACAATAAACATTCTGATCATTCATTCAGATAGATCTTGAAAGATCAACGTTTAGCAATGATATACTTTGCTTGATGACAAAATGTTGACTAATCACGTTCATCTTGACATTAATATTCATGTGAATCTTTGTTTCTATCTTTTGATCTCTCTGAATTACATGTTCTTTGTATATAAAAGTCTTTACGAAGAGAACTTCTTATTTTTTTCTTGATGATTTGAAGCATTCATCAAGAGCTTGTCTTTTCTTGAAATCTTGAGATGACTCATATGTGACATTGAATCAATGAATATTCAATTTGCATCAGATTCTTTTGACTTGTTCTTGATCTTCTCATCTTTACAATTAGTAAAGTAATGATTCTTTTGATTGCATGTATAACACGTTATATTGAACAAATTCTTGCTATAATGTGATGAAGTGTGCAAGCTTGTCTTCAATAAAGAGATGAGTTTAGTTGATCAATGAGATTTTTTTTGCTTTGAATGAATCTTTTTATTGATTTTATCTTAATCATGCAAGTCTTCATCTTGAGATTGTTTCAACAACAAGACATGTTCTTTTCGCAGATTTGTTTTCAATCGAGCGACAAGATTGATTAATGCATCTCATGTGATAGAAATCAACTGCACATTAGTAATGATCATGTGCAGTTCAGATCTCAACTTAATGAATAGATGAGTTCATTTATGCTCATTACTATACAACGAAAGTTGATGTTTCAAAGTATTCAAATGAGTTGCAAATATTTGTATCATCTGATTTGAACATTGCAATGTATTCACATACTGCTGAGTTACATTTATATCTTGAATCATTGAGTTCTTAATTAAATTAAGAAGAAAGTCAATAAAATTGAATCACATTTGCTGAGCTGCAAACATAGTTTCTTCATGATTGAATCAAAGCTTCTTTGATTCATTCTTGAGATAAATCATGCAGTACAAAATCTTTTTCTCATCACTTTTAAAATGTCAAGAAGTATTTCAAAATGAGATTTTAATGTCGCGAATTCACTCTCTATGCTTTCTTATGATTTTATCATGATACTTCTTCAAGAGCATTGAAGATCTTTACTTTTGCAAGACAACTTTGTGATGAGTTTATTTTATCATCATCAACACTATTGAAACAATGCGTAGATTGTTTAAGTTTTTCATGAGAACTTGAGTGAAAGCTTGAATGAAAGTTGAATGACTTTTCTTCATTGTTTTAATGACTTGCAGAATCTCAATCTTTGATTAAATAGTTGCTAACTTTTGTTTCTTTTGCAGTTCATCACGTTGAAGCATTGTGCAAGTCAGCTGTTCATTAATATCAAGAGAAAGTTCATCTTCTGCTTCTTTACTTTCTGATTTCATTATGCAACATTTGTTTTCTGATATAATGTTTTGCAAGATTGAGATGTTGTTGTTGCAACTTTGTTGCAATTGTATTGCTGTTATCATGCTTGAATATCAAATCATCACTTCTAAAAAGAGTTTGAAATAATTAGAACTGTGATGATTGAGTTTACTAAATGAATAAATGAGATTTATAAGAATGATATGACAATGTGATATTTTAAGCAGACACAGAATGAATATATTTTTGATAAAGTTAATTATTAAGAAGTTCTTGATAACTCAAGAGAATCAATCGACTATAGAAAGTTTGTCAAGCATTGTCAAGTTGAGCACGATATAACTCATGACATATTAAGTCAAAGATATGATGTAGTCTAAATGATGTCTTGACAAAGTTATAAAGTTTCAGAGCTAACTCAGATCTGATCTTCAACTCAGTCTTTGATTTAATCTCTATGTATCAATTCATCATGACAGTTCTCTTACTCAATGATTGTCATTCATTGAGCAGAGAAATATGTGATGAAAGAGAAATGTGCATGATGAGAAGATAAAGTGTGATTGTATTAAATAACTCTTTTCTTCTCTTGATTTGACTTGTATCACATAAACATTGAATGAATTGTTAGTATAAATGTGCAATCGCAATCATTCAATGATTGACTTTAATCAATAAAAGAGAATGCGTTCTGATCATTCTTCTGCGCTCTCAATTTTTCACGTAGATAGATGTATGACTTGATGTCAAGTAAAGAAGATGAGTTCAAGCTTCTTCAGTATATCAGCGTAATCGACAAGTCATTACTTCTTCAAGCACTGTAATCACGACTTTCAGACTGAAATCAATTATTCTATCTAATATTTTTTCATCAATTACTTGATGATACTGTTGATGTGATGAAGACGTTTCAGTATATTGACGCGATCAATGAGTCACAAATTCTTCAACCACTTGTCGTCATGACTTTCATACTGAGATCAACTTTTTCATTAGATATCTTTTCATCTCTTTGATATTAACATGTCATTAATCTTCTTCGTAAATCAATTGTGACTGTTAGAAAAGATGTTGTTGCATGAGTGAAAACTCTGCATGATAACTTTTCTGATCATGCCATGTTCTAACATCATTTAAACTGCATTGAATTGAAATCTCTTGACTCTTTTAACTTCTATTCAAACACAGAATAGAATCAAAAGATTCGTAGTTGACATCATGTACAAATTAATCTCATTGTTGACTCATCTTTTGATTTTATAAGCATTAGTTTGAAGAATTTATTAAAGACTCATTGTCATGCAATGTTGAATGAAGACATCAGAAATACTTACGTCGATGTAGAAAGAAAAGAGAAACAATGCATATTACTTCAGACAAGAATGAAAGTTGTTAAGCATGAATTCTCATTTATTATTCTTGATAAAATTCAAAGCATTATTGATGATGTGAAGATCTTGCAAAGACAACAGAATTATTTGAAGATGTGTGCTTGACACAAAACATTGTTCATTGAAAATATCATTTTGCTAAAAGATCTGAATCAAGCATCTTACACATTGAACTCTGATTACTTTTTAACATGACGAAGTCATGCATCTGATTGCTTCAAATCAAAGTTTCGCAAAAGAATCATTGTTAAAATCATAGAAAGTTCTTTCATCAATGATGATCTTTTTAAAAAGAGAATGATCATCTTTAAGATCACTCTCTTAAATAAGTTCTTAAAAGAGAAGAAGTTCAAGTTCATCATCAACAAGAATCTAAAGTTGTTTCTCAGAAAACTAAAGTTGAACTTCATCAAGATGAACTACATCAAAGACGATGACAAGCTTGATTACATCACAAAATATGTAAAAATCATAGCGATGCACTATCTTTAACAGATCAAGAAAACTGTTGAGAAGAGAAATCATAGAATCACATGAGCGAAGTTTTTTGAGACTCTTTGTTACGAGCGTGCTCAGTCTTCTACTGAGACGCATGTTCTCGAAGCGAGTCTAGACTTTATTGAGCTTAGCACTTTTCTTTTCTCTGTACATATAGTCTTTGCATCTCATAAATCTTGCTCTTTAGCTTTGAATTCTCATTTATCTGATTTATTCTTCGTTTATCTGTATCTTTATGACTTGCTCTAAACATGATTCTAACATTATTCAAAGCTTCATACATATTACATGATAGTGATTCACTTTCTAGCTTTACGATCAAAAGCAGAAGCTTTGCAACACGTTGCAGATGTAAATCAATCTTTTAATTGATTTCTTAACTGAACTCGTCATTGAATAGAACAAGCTCTGCAATGCATGCAGACATGAATTGATCTTCCGACTAATCTCTTGACTGAACTCATCATTGAGCTTGTCATTTGAAGTGAGTCTGCTACAATGACAAGTCAATAGTTGATCTTTTAATTGAGTCAGTCATTGAACAGAAAACAAGCTCTATCAAATGTGATAGACATGAATGAAACAAGCTCTACTACATGCATGTAGTAGATACAAACGAAACAAGTTTTGCGATGCGTTGCAGACATGAATCAAAAGACAATGATTGATTTCATTGACTGAACTTATCACTTAATAGTGAGTTTGCTTCAATGACGCGTTTAATATTGATCTCATTAATTGAACTCATCACTCAATAGTGAGTCTGCTTCAATGACATGAACAGAACAAGCTTTGCTACATTTATGTAGTAAATGTGAACAGAACAAACTTTATTGAATGCAATAAATCTGAATCAGAAGCGAGTTTGCTTTAATGACATTTGACAAGAAGAAATAGACTTGAAACGTCTGATGAAATGAGCTTGAAACACTTTTTAATATGTCAAGAAGAAATAAACTTGAAACATTTGATGAAATGAGTTTGAAACACTCAATGAAATGAGCTTGAAACGTCTGAATAAAACGATAACAAAATGAATAAGAAAGAAAGAGCTGATTGAAATAATGAGATCATTGCTTGACTGAGAGAAGAAAGTAATGTTATGAGCATGCTCAGTCTTTTACTGAGACATACATTCTTGAAGCGAGTCTAGATTCTATTGAGCTTAGCGCTTTTCTTTTCTCTGTACATATAGTCTTTGCATCTTGTAAATCTTACTCTTTAGCTTTGAATTCTCATTTACCTGATTTATTCTTTGTTTATCTGTATTTTTATGACTTGCTCTAGACATGATTTTAACACTCTTCAGCAATGCTTGCTCAATGCAAAGTCATTTCAAAATCGAGTAAACAATTTATGAAATGTCATTATAAAAAGAAGCAATTAAACATGCATGTCATTCTTTCTGAAACTCAACAAGACACATTTTTAAAATCATGTTAAGATCATGAAGTCTGAAAAAGTGCTATTGTTCAAATTTCTGAGTGAGCTACTTTCTTCAAACAAAATCAAGCTAATTGTACTAACTTTCACTCAACGAAGCAAGATGTTCTGTCAAGAACTGATGAAGTACATTGACATGCAATATGCTTCAAACTATGCTCAGCAAAGTTGACAGTTGAAAATGAACTCACTTCTTAAAAATTGATCATACAAGAAGAGTTTGCAAAGTTTCTTGCAAAGAATTAATGATTGAGAAAAAGAAAAATACTTTGATAATCAACAAGAGCAAAAAGAATTAAAACTGAGAAAAACAGTCTTTTGAAAGAAAAAATATCACAAAGTCAGTAAGAAAACGTACATCAGATGCAAATTTAAAGATCACGCAGAGTTAAATTGTTCAAACTCATGATTCATCTTTTCAGAAACTTTCTTCTCAAAAGCTTCTTCTGCTTCTAACAACATTTTCATTATTGATGTCTTGAAAAAAGACTTAACTTGATAAATTTCTCTTATTTATTGATTGCTTAAGAGAAGAAAGCAACTGAAGAGTATGAAACTCAATAAATTTACTCAATTAATCAACTGTTTGTTGAATTGAACGCGTTAACAATGTTGAAGAACTCAAACTTCATCACAACATCATTCACTCTTATAATCAAGATTAAGTCAAGATGTCTTAATCTTCTTGAAACTTAAGTCATGATAAACATTGAATGTATGTTAAATGTGATTCATCACAGTCTCATGAAATATTTAAATAAGATCAAGAATATTCATTCTTGAAAATTTACAAAAATTTTCTTCAATGATAAATCAATGCAACTACATGAAACAATACTGCTTGATTTGAACATTCAAAACTTTAATGAGAGCAATTTATGCATTTTGAAGATCTTTATCATTGTTAAATATGTTTCAGAGAATTTCATGTTAAATCTTTCATTCTTTGAAAAGCACAATCTCATTCATAAGTTTGCTCATCAACACTTATGTTGAAGAATCTTGTATGCTCAGAATGAAAGAAAGAAACTATCTCATCAAAGAACAGTTTCAGAATCATTTTACGTGATATTCAATGAAGCAAGACTTACATCAAGTCTTTTTGCATGCAATATTCATCAATCTAATCTTGTAAGAAAAGTCATTCTCAAGTTTTTTCATTGACATAATCAGCAGAAGAAATGAAAAGTTTCAAATGCTCAATCGACTCAGAATCTTAAGCAACAGAGTATCATAATACACATTCAATCACTTCTAGATGCTTTGTACAATTTTTTGAGTTTCTCAGTAATAGAAGAAAACTCTTGATTCACACAGATTAAGAATATGATAGTTGATCAATTTTTAAATGTTTCAAAAGAATTTGCAAACTTCGCGAATTTCTTCACTCAAAAAGTCAAAGTTCTTTCAACTCATGAATCTCATGATTATGCTATTTACATTAAGAAGAATCATATTATTCTTTGAGACTTTTTGTACAATCTTTTCGCAGTTGAACTCATTGTACAAAAGATGTATATTGAGAAACAGCTTTAAACAAACATGATATGATACTTCATCTCTTCAGCTGAAATGCTCATGCTCTTTACATTTAAAAAAGATGAAATGCTGTGATCATGCGTTGATTATTAAAAACTTAACGTAATCATTCTTAAAAATAGATGTTTTCTTTCATTAATCAATGAAGTTCTCAATCATCTTGCAGATGTCAAGTGATTTATCAAGCTTGACATCAAGAACGCATTCAAAAAACTTTGTATATAAAAAGAAAATGAATGAAAGATGACATTTCATACAAGATTTGATTTATACAAGTATCTTGTAATGCTCTTTGATCTCATCAATGCATTGACTTTCTTTCAAATTTATATGAATCAGACTCTGTTTGAATTTCTTGACATAATCTGTCTCATTTATTTGAATGACATTCTGATATTCAATGAAACTTGTAAGAAACATGTTTATCATGTACAACAAATTCTTAACAAACTGCAGATTTTAAAGCTTTACATCAAGCTCTCAAAATGCAAATTCTTCAAGAAAAAGCTATTTTTTCTAGAATATAAAGTAGAAAAAAGAGAAATTTCAATAAAGAAGAATCAAGTGCAAATCATTCAAGATTGATCATAATCGAGAATAATGAAAAAGATTTAAACATTTCTCAACTTTGTTAATTTTTATCATCAATTCATAAAAAACTATTCAAGAATAACATCATTCTTGATTGATCATCTCAAAATGAGTCTCTTTTTTAATGTAAAGAAAATATGAATTCTCAAAGAATAAACAAAGTGAATTGAGTTCATCGACAGTACTTGAAATGCTTTTCAGAAGCTGAAAGTCATCTTTGTTTAAAATGTTGTTTTTCAGCACTTTAATTTTACGAAAGTCATAAGATTGAAGATGAACGTCTCTGAATTTGCAAAGAAAGCGATGATATTTCAACAAATAAATATCATACTTGAGAATTTACATTAACACTTAATAGTCATTTGATTGAGAAAGTGACAATCAATTGAATGAAACTATGATGCACATGATCAGAAAATGCTGACAATCATCGAAAGCATGAATTATTAAAGACATTATTTAAAAGAGACTTAACATGAAATAAAGATAATCAGCAATCATGCAAATCTTTGACACTTCATGATAATAATTAAGCTTTTTCACAGACAGATGAAGTGAATTAACAAATTTACTGCGTATAACTTCAAGATCATTTATTAAAAGAAAGTGAGCAACTTTGTTGATGATTTATTAAGAAGACTCAACTATGAGAAAGATATCAATGCAAATGAAAGAGAGTTCACTCATGATTTAGTATACATGAGAGAACTCTTGAAGAATCTTTCGAGTCAATCAACGTCAATGTTCATCATCTTCACTCGACAGTTCAAGATTCTGAATGTCAAGAATCATGAAAGAATAGTCATCAAATCATTCAAAAAGATCATTAACTTATCAATGTTTGCAAGAAGAATCAGAGAAGTTTCTTAAACTTTGAAGAAACTCTTGATTGCTGATGAGAAGTCTCAATGATGATTTCAAAACATTATTATTTCTTGTCAAAAGAACATTTGTTTTTGCAAAAATATTAAGTCAAGATCTATTACTATTATTGAAACTAAAAAAGACATTTGTCTTTGCAAGAACATTGAGTCAACGTTTATTACTATCATTGAAACTAAAAGAAACATCTGCTTTTGCAAAAATATCAAGTCAACATCTATCATTATTGTTGAGATTAAAAAGAACATCATTCAGATAAAGTGAAAATGCAGAAGAATAAATTCTTCTGTTGAAGAAAGTGAATGTTTGATCATGAATCAGAGCAGAAGTTCAACTATGTGTTGTTTCGCTGATAAAAGTGAATGTTTGATCATGAGTTAAAGCAGAGTTTCAACTATGCATTGTTCTGTCAAGAAGAATGAATGTTTAATCATGAGTCAAAACAGAATTTCAACTATGCGTTGTTCTGTCAAGAAGAATGAATGTTTGATCATAAATCAAAGCAGAGTTTCAACTATGCATTGTTCTGTCAAGAAGAACGAATGTTTGATCATGAATCAGAGCAAAAATTCAACTATATGTTGTTCTGTTGAGAAGAATGAATGTTTGATCATGAATCAGAGCAGAATTTCGATCATGCATTGTTTTGTTGAGAAAAGTGAATGTTTAATCTTGAGTCAGAACAGAGATTTGACTATGCATCATTCTGCTGAAGAAATGAAGAAAGCTTTATTCACAAAAGAGAAAGTAAATGCATCAAAGAATCATCTTGTTGCAATTCAAAATGATTCAGATGAGACAGATGATGCAGTCTTGAAGTTTATGAAAATTCATAAATGCTTCAATTTGTTGATACAAAATGATGTTCTGATCTCAAGCTTTGTCAACTTTGCAAGCTATTCTTTCAAGAGTCTGACTCAACTGATTTGCAAACAGCAGAAAATGAATCATTTTATCATCACAATACAAGAATTAATGAAAAAGAGAAACTTAAGCACATGCAATATTGAGATTGACTTCAGCGTCTTTATGATCAACTGATTGAAGAAAATCACAGATGACATCATGATATTTCAAGAATTCATTTATGTTTCTGCATAAAACAAATTTAGAGCAGAAATTATGAAATGACATCATGATAACTCTCTTGCAGAACATTTCAACTCTTGATGATGTTTAAAGCTTGTTCAATGAATCTTCAACTGATCATTCGCAAATAAGAATATTAAAAAATACTGTAGAATTTATAAATCATGTCAGCAACATAAAACACTATGTTACAGAATCTGAGAACTTCTGAATAGTTTATTCATTTCTTGAAGAGTATGAGAAAGCATTATCATGAACTTCATCATCAATCTTTCTGACAGTACAAGCATCTCAAACATCTTTTATGACAGCATTATGATTGTAGTTGATCGTTTTTTCAAGATGACGCATTACATTTCTACTTGAAAAACAATGACTGCTTTCAATCTGATTAATCTTTTTCTTAACAAAGTAGTTTAATATCACGAAACTTCTGATGATATAGTTTCTGACAAAAATTTCGTATTTACATCACACTTTTGAACATCATTGTGCTATTATCTTCTGATCAAGTGAAAACTTAGCATTGCATTTCATTCTTGCATTGATGATCAAATTAAAAGACAGAATCAAACTCTCAAGACTTATCTTTAAGCATACTGCAATGATGTTCAAAATGATTAAGTTCATCTTTTTGTCATGATTGAGTTCTTTTACAATAACAGCGTTCACATTGCAACATTGATAACATCATTCTTTGCAATCACAGAAAGACACTCAAGAATGAAGTTCAGCATCAAGAATCATTCAAAGAAATCAGAATCAATTATGAACTACACAATGAGAATGAAAAGATTGCACAAGAATCTTCGCTACAGACTTGCAAAAGCAAACGTTGATTACATGACTCAGCATGACAAAAGACACTCTGCTAAAATGTATTTCATTAATCAGTTGATGTGATTAAATGTTAAGAACATTCAAATCAAGAAGTCTTTCAAGAAACTTGAAGTTAAAAGATACAAATTGTACAGAATTCTGAAGCAACTGAGCAGACAAGTCTATCATCTGAAACTGTCTTCAAAGACGCGTATACATTCAATATTCAATGTCAGTTTGCTGAAATCATTCTGCTTAAGAAAGAGAAAGTTGAATAAGTTGCTGATGAAGAATCTTGAGCTAAAGAAAGAAGTACATGATAGCTGAAAGATTGATGACATATTGAATAGTTACATACAGAACAATCAGTTGCAATATCTGCTTAGCTGAAAGAACTTTAAAGCTTCAGAAAATATTTGAGAATCATCAGATTGTCTTAATAACTGCAAGACTTTATTGAGATTCTTTCATTGCAAACATCTTATCAAGCTTGAAAGTAAGTCGTTAACGTCATCATGAAAAGTTACAAATATGCATAAAATGAAGTAAAAAGATTGATAACTATCTAACTATCACTAGAAAGAAAAGAAAAAAAAGAAAGAAAGACTTTCTTGCTCAATCATTCTCATCAGTACTCAACTCAACAGTCTAAAAAAGTTGTTAGCAAATGCAGAAATTAATACATAAATAGTTCATAAGTTTTATACAATATGTATATCATTCAGTTCTCACTTTCTTGAAAATTCAAAGATTGATGAAAGTAAACTCTTGCAACTATTAGTCAGATAGCATAAAATATACACAAGCTATCATATTGACAGAATGAATGAAATAAGAAGCTTATATCAAAGCTCACTGCATTCTTCATCTCTTTGATGATAGATTGCGTGATCAACGTCAAAGATGAAAGAAGAGAAGAAGTCATTAACAGAAATGAATCAGACGAAAGCGAAAGCAGAGAGACACAAGAAAGCAAAGAAAACAAGAATGAAGATGACATCACAGAAAAGCATGTTTCAATTGCAACAGAGACATTTTGATCTTTCAAATGCATTGCAAGAAGAATCAGAGCATTCTGAGTTTGAGCAATCAAGATGAGTTGAAGATTGTCATACTTTTCAATCTGCTTTTACAAATTTTCAATGATCTTGTTTTATCTTGCAATTCAACACAGCAAATCATTGATTCAAGTCTTTTGTATCATCATTTGCTTTCACATCTCTCTGCAATTGATAGTCACATCTTCAACATTCTTCTTCATTTTGCTGATGTTATCTCTGTTTATCTCAATATTAAGAACGAGAGAATGCAACTTCTTTTCAATATACTCTTCAAATTCAAGAAACATTTGATTTTGAGCTGAGTTGAGAAAGAGATCACAAGAAACAATCATCATCTTCTTGATTACAGACTCAAAATCAGATGCAACAAAGAATAAAGAGAAGTTTGCGTGAAATTGAGAAGAAAAAGAACTTGAGCAAAGTGATAAAGTGCTTGAATCAGACGAAGAGAAAGCAGAACTGACAGAAATGAGCGCTGAGTTGCTCTTGAGTGCTTTAAAAAGCATTAATTAATCATTTAATTTTCACATCTTGAAGCTACTGAAAATTATACTTACAACTCATATTAACAATTTGTCTTGAATACTGCGCATAAAGCGTATTTCTTTAAGTTCTTTTCAATAGAAAATTTAATCTTAATGCATTTAACATCTCTTTCAATGCATTTCTTGCATCTCTTTACTGAAACATTCTTGCAATATACATTAATAGCAATCTTATGATGCTAAATTGAATAAGATAGATTTTTTATGTAGACGAGCATAATAGAAATGACGAAAGATGCGTGAGAATGATCATCAATGATAAACAAAGCGATCAGATCAGAGACAGCAAAATCAATAGCAGACAAAATGCATAAATGAAAGACAAGTACATTTCTGAATCAAAGAAACAAGAACAACGAGACACTTCAATAACATTCTTTCTTTCTTATCTTCAGACGTGAAATGATTAGCTCATCACACATTAAATCAAGAATCTGACTTATACTCACTACTATTATGATACTTAATGAAATCATACAGAACTACTTTACAGAATGAATAGAAAATCAAGTAAGATAATGAAATGAAGATTGAATGCAAGAACAAAAGTTGAAGAAGAAAGAAAATCAGACAAAAGATAAAAGAGATGAGTTGACAAAAATTCACTACTTCACAACAAATAAACATGAATATTAATAATCATCATCATCACGTTAGTCATAACAAACAACAGAAGCATCACTCTTCTGTTCATTATTTACTTTTACTATCTGATACTATCTTCTGCTCATTGTCTGCTTCTACTATTAAGCATCATCTACAGAAGAAAAACTTCAAATTGAACAAATCTCAATTCTCATCATAATTGTCATCATGAGAATTTAAGTCTAGTTAACATGCATGTGTTAATAAAAGAAAGTGTTGAAATCATGATCACATTGTGCATGAAGTGACAGTCAAAATATAATGAGACAATGAAATAATTGTCAAAATTCAAGTTTATGAGATTCAGAGAATAAACATGAATCATACTGTTGATCATTTAAAGACTCTATGTGAGTTGCAAAGAATGCTCAGTCTACATCTATGAGAATCAAAGAATAAAGAATATGTTATCATCAATATCTAAATTTACAAGAATCAGAGAATAAACATGAATGTTATCATCAATTCTTTAAAGATTCAATGCTTGCACTATTGAAAGAGAATCTCAAGAACACAATGATGCATAGTGAACTCTGATGTCATGCATTGCATGAAGAAATGAAGCAATTCAACAACAAGAACGTTGTTATTAAAAGAGAAAATTATTGTCAGAACTCAGATTTATGAAAGTCAGAATTCTTCAAAGAATAAAGAATAAACATAAGAATTATTCTTCAATATTATCATTGAGTTCTTAAATGAGAATCTGAGTCTATGAGAATTAAAACATTGAGTTTATGAGAAACTTTACTGTTGATTCTCAAAAACACTAAGTCTACAAGAATCTTTATCATCAATTCTCAAAGACTCTGAATCTACAAGAATTTAAGTCATATACAAATCTTGATGTTTCATCAATGATAAGAATTTAAGTCTCATATGATCTTCAAGAAACTTTGCAAAGATTGCATGTAATTTTGCTGATCTCATCAACAATGCTTAAGCTTAGTCTTCTGAGTATATAAAGAAGAGTTCACTTCTGTATTTTGTAATCTAGTGTTAACTTTTTATATGAATAAATATTACTAAGCTACTATCAAATTTGATCATATTATCTACGTGCATATTCTTTAGTGTGACTGCACGTTTCTCAAGCTACTCACAATCAATCACATTAATAGTTTGTGCATACAAGTGCTTTCGCTCAACTCTCATCATTATACTCTCATTTTTCTTTGTTTCTTCATACTTTTTGCATTCTACTCTTTCGTTTCTAATAGTTATTTTCTCGTCATAATTCAAGTATTTTTCAAATACTTTAATGTTATGATTCTTTCAATCTTGATGATGAACAGTGTCAATATAGTGTCTATGTTTTTGAGCTGAGTCTTTTTGTTAAGCTTTATCTGCTCTGCTCTATAATGTCTGCAGTTCAGCAGTAAATGCTTTGACGTTTGCCTTGCATTGCATATTTCATATTATTTGTTTAAATTATTCTCTGATAATCAATGCAAATAGCTTTTGAAATAGTTATGTTTCATTTTCAGCTGAATAAAGATTGAAAACGTTAGTCTATCGATTTTTCTCATCTCTTTTAGTGATTTATGACTTAAATTCACATTCAATATGTGCTTTTAATACTGATTTCTCTTCTTGATGCTGCTTTTTCAAACATTTAATCATTGTAATTTCATCTCTTTAAAAATTTGCTTTTTGACAAAGCTTATGATGATTGCTTTCATGTTGTTGATAACTGATAATTCTTGTGCATTAAAGTAATGATAACAGCGATCTATCAAAGCATATGATATATCAAATCAATCAACAAGTTATAAAGCACAATCATATAATCAAAACAAGTCTTCATTCAACTTAATAACTTTACAAATGACTGTGTTGCAAGTCAAAAATCGAAATTCGAAATTTTTCGCGCTCATGCATCAAAATCGGCGACGAAACGAGAGTTCATTAACGCAAAAGAAAGAATCATCAATTCAGACAGTAATTTGATTGATAAATTGAAGAGCAAACTCACATGAAAAGAACAAGTCATCAATCAACTTTAAAACAGCACAGAAGACTGCATACTGACACAAAAATCGAAATCAAACTCTTTTGCATTTAAAGATTGCATAGAAAACAACGTTGTTTCAAAGAAGTACAACATTTCTTATCAAATCACTATCTGTTTTATCTTTTCTTGATGTGCAAGACAATAAGTTGAGATCAATTATTACTATTCTGAGCGAAATAACATGACTACTTCACATCACACACATATACATTGCAAAGACAGAGGCAAAGAACTGACGACAGCAGTCTATCGAAGCATATGATATATCAAATCGATTGACAAGTTATAGAGCACAATCGTATGATCAAAACAAGCTCTCATTCGACTCAATAGCTTCACAGATGACTGCATCGCAAGTCAAAAATCGAAAATCGAAATTTTTCGCGCTCACGCAGGTCAAAATCGACGGCGAAACGAAAGTTCATCAACGCAGAAGAAAGAATCATCAATTCAGACAGTAATTTGATTGATAAATCGAAGAGCAAACTCACATGAAAAGAACAAGTCGTCAATCGACTTTAGAACAGCACAAAAGACTGTGTACTGATGCAAAAATCGAAATTGAATTCTTTTGCGCTTGAAGATTGCACAGAAAACAATGTTGTTTCAGAGAAGTACAGCGTTTCTTATCAAATCACTATCTGTTTTATCTTTTCTTGATGTGCAAGACAATAAGTTGAGATCAGTCGTTACTATTCTGAGCGAGATAACGCGACTACTTCGATATCTGAGATATAAAGCAATTGCGTCAAGCATTTTCTATCAAAAAGAGTAATCTAGACTCTTGCAGACTAAATTTATATTATTTTCATCTGACATAAGTCGATAATAGAAGATGATCTATTGTAGCTTTCGAAATAGAAATTAAGAAATCTCTACACTAGAGTTATTGTCTACGTGAAACGCTCTGAGTAAGAGATTAAAGAAATATTTAAGTGATGTCAAGTGAATTTTCTAGAAGCTTGAAGCTTGAAACTTGAAAAAACTCTCTATGAAAAGAAATATAAAGAGTCGCTTTATGCGCTCTTTCTCGCCTCGTTTCGCGAATAGTAACGCGAAACTCAGTAGAAGCAATAGCTCAGCGTCAGAATTCAAAACGTCGACGATAGAAATCAAAAAGTCAACGTTAGAGATTGAAACAGATCTATGAAACGAACTTAGCATGAGTTCGTCAACAAGCAAACAACTGTAGAACAACATTGTCAATTTATTTTGCAGTCAACAAAAATTGCTCACATCAGTAAATAGAAAAACGCAATACATGTTTAGTTCACTTGATGCATTGATGCTAAATTCACATGCAAACGCGCATAACGACAGAAATACAATCAATCTGTGAAAGGCGAATTCGCAGCAAAAAGAGCAAACACAAGCGATTGTGAAAGTCAAAGAAATGAAAAAGCGAAAAGTGATGAAAAGTTCACAAAAAGAAGTTAGCATTGAAGTTAGTACTAGCAAGTGCTACAATGTCATCTTTAAAAAGATGCAGATAAAAAGACTGCGTAAAAGAATTGAATTTGCAGTCAATCAGCTAAGACAAGCAATATCAGAACAGAAAGAGACTATAAGTCATAGCTTAATCTACATTCGAAGAGCATGCAATGAAAGCATAGAAAACTCGATTCAGAAGCAAATAGATTGACTTCAAAGTCAAATAAACAACAAACTGAAGATTATTCTACAATTGATTCAACAAAATGCTGAAGACATCAAAAAGAAAATCAATGCAAAGCAAATGACAGAGAATTCGCAAATCTTGCAGAAGACGCAGGTTTCGCAAACGTCGCAAGTCATGCAAAATTCGCAAAAATCAACGCAGAAGCTCACATATGCGCAAAAAGCAGCTCAAGTCACAGATGCAAACACAAATGCAAATGCAAATGCAAATGCAGACGAATGAAATCTGATTATTAAGAAATTCTCGTCAAAATCACAAGAAATATCGTATCGCGAAAGAAGACTCATTGTCAATTTCAAAAATGAGAACTGAACGTTGAAGACGATGAAAATGCGAGATTCGATGAATAATACATTGAAAAAGGCGAAAATCGATCTAAGAGTCGTCATGATAGTCAAAACGCTAAAGAAAAACAACATTGCTTTGATGATCTTGAAAAAATACATTGCAGACGTCTTACTAGCGCAAAGAGCAATATGAGAGCATGTTTTTGATGTTAAAAGCATTAAGAAAGATGAGAAATGACACAAAATAGTCATACACAGTCTGAAAATCGAAATCTTCAACATGAAGATCGAAATGAAATATCTGAGAATTGAGCTAGAGAAGTACAATTCTGAATTGAAGCTGATAATCAATTCAATATGATTATCAAAAGGTGAAAATAAAGCAAGAAAGAATCATGCTTCGACGACACTGACGTTCAAAATCGAAGCAGAAGTGCAAAGACATCTGAAAAAATGACTCTTAGCTGCGAAATCAACATATCAAACAGTTGAATATTGAGACTATCGATCAAATGATCAATGTCAAAAATGTCAAACATTCAAGCATTTGCAAAACAAATGCAACAGATCATCAAGATGCTTGTACTGCGAGCGAAATTATCAGATCTGAAATCATAAATGTTAATTATCTACGTGCAAAGACGAGTAATCATGCAATCACATGATTTCTAGATGTTGCAACTGTCAAAATGCGCACTTCGCAAATAGCGCAATGTGCAAAACATATCAGGCAACTCAGTCTATTAGCTCACAAAAAGATCATCTAGTCACGAAATTGTAATGAGTATTGCATTCGAAATGTCACAAAACAATGCAAATGATGAAAGCTTTGCAAACACGTCGAATATTCGAATTCTACAGCACAATTGCGCAAGATCAACGCAAATTATGCATGCATGCATGAAATTTGCGAAAAACAAGACAGACATTGTTATACTACAAGAATTATGAATGAAAGACGAAAATATAACAATTTCGCATTCGTCGTTTATTTGCATCAAATCAAATGTTCAGAATACTCATGTCAGAGTATTGATATTTGTTGCGAAAAACGCAAAGAAATTTACATGCACATCAAGATCAGACATAGTCAATAACGAAGATATGCAAGCGATATCAATAGCGAACAATAAAATTCAGAGGGAAATTTTATTGTTCAATATTTACAATGAAAAGTCACAAAACGCAGATGACGAGCAATTATACATGATTGAGCGAGAATTAGCAAAAGTTATGCTAAATTCTGAGCAAAAAGTTATTATTGTCGAAGACTTTAATGCACATCATAGCTGATGAAACGCAAAAATTTCAAACTCTATTAGAACGAAAGCGTTAATAAAGTGAGTAAACTTACATAAATGCAATCTGATTAACACTTCTGATATAGACACATATCACAGCTATTCAGATCAGTCAAGCTCAGTACTTGATTTAGCATTCGCATCAAAAAATATGCGCAATCATATCAAGAATTGACATATAGACGAGAACATAGACACAGAATTCGATCATGAAGTAATTCTATTTACAATAGTTATGAAAAAAGTGAAGTTGGTCGAAAATTCGCTGAACGCGTCATACAATCTGCAAAAAGTCGACTGAAAAGACTTTGATGAGCATTTGCAAAAGACGAAAGACAAAATGATAGTCAAGATGCAAAGAATCACGAGTTTAAAAGCAAAAGTCATTTATTTGACTGAATGCATCAAGAATACAGTGAAATTATTCGTATTTAAACAGCAAATATGTGCAAAATCAAAACTCTGATGAAACAATAAGTTCATTGAAATGCGAAAGACGCTGTCGTCAAAAAAGCGAACCTGAAAAAGATGCAGAAATGACGACGCATGAGCAGAGATAGTGCAAATGCGAAATTCGTATCATGATGCAATAAAGCTGATCAAAAATCAATTCTGAATCAATTTTTTGAACAACGTTGAAGAAAAAGAAGTGTTTCAGACATACAAGTTCACTAAATCACGTCTAATCGAAAAGCTATTCTCGATACAAAACTTGCAAAAAGAATTAAAGATTGAATTCAATGAAAAGTGCGAGACATTTCTGAAAGCAATGTACTCATCATCTTTGAAAATTCAAACCAATGAAGAATTACTATCAAACGAAAGTATACAGTGATCAAGAGTTATTGAAAAGAAAATCAAGCACGCTATTAACTTCTCAGCATTCAGAAAAGCACTTGAATCAGACGATATGTCATTTGCAATCATACAGCGAGCGTATAAAACTATATTGAAAATCTTCAATTTAGTGTATTCAGATTTGATTGAAAACGACTATCATTCAAAGATATGACGCGAAGGCACGAGAATTATTCTAAAAAAATCAGACAAGTCGAATTATTCAATTTCGAAAACATACAGAATCATTACGTTGCTAAACTGTTTAGACAAAGTAGCAGAAAAAATAATAGCAGTGCAACTGTCTTACACAGCTGAAATTAACGATAAGCTGCTGAATTTTGATCAAATAAGAGGCAGAAAACAAAGATCAGCTATAGACGCAGTACTAAACCTAGTACATGATGTGCAAATGACGAAAAGTCGAGAAAACACGCTTATCTGTCTACTTCTAGATGTCAAAGAAGTCTTTGACCATGTTGCGTTGAAACAGCTAGTCAAAATATTGATTAAATTGAAAATATCAGTCAATTTAATCAATTGAGTAAAATGTTTCTTACAAAATCGAATTATTGACCTAGCATTTGACGACAAACGTCAGAAATCAAAGAAAATAAGCACAGAAATATCACAAGATTCATCTATCTCGCTCATTTTATTTCTAATTTATATTTGATATCTGTTTTCAAAGATTCGCGCAAAGTTCGAAAATTTACAGTCACTCAGCTATATTGACGACTTGACGCTATACATTGAGAGAAGAAATATTAACAAGAATGTGAAAATACTGGAAAACGCAGCAAAAATCGCTTTCACATGAACTGAGAACAACGCAGTGCATTTCAATGACTCGAAATCTGAACTGATACACTTTGAAAGTCACAAGATGATACTCAATCAAATGATTATTCTACTCAACAACATGATCATAAAATCAAAAACATGCATACGATGACTAAAAGTCTGACTGAATCGAAAACTCAACTTCAAAGTTCATGTGCAAACGAAAATCGCAACAGTCACAAGAACGCTACACTCGTTATTTAGATTAATGAATAGCGAGTGAGAATTAAATGTCAAATCAGAAAAGCAGTTATATCTGACATGCGTCACGTCTATTAGCGATTATGACGCCGAAATATGATGAAATAATCAAAAAAGCTACTTAGTCGAATTTCGCAAACTGCAAAACGCTGCATTACGAAAAATTCTGAATGTGTTTTGAACATCATCGATAGATGCTATGCAAATAGAAGCAGAAATTTCGTCGATGAAGATGCAATTAGATCAAAAGTGCAAGAACTATGCAATTTGAATAGTTGAATTATCGAAAAAACATTCTATCAGAAAAAGAACGTCTATTTCGTATTCATCTCAATACTCTATTGAATTGAATCTAGATCTGAATGCATTGAAATATCTGAACTGAAACAAGACGAAGAAGAACTTACTTCGAAAAGTCAAGAAGTGCAAAGACAGACTCACGCAGATATATCAAATATTGAACAAAGTGCAAAAAACACTAAATTCAATAAAAGAGATTGAAATTTCTCACTTCAAGAAATCGTGAGGTCAAGAAATCAAGCATTTAGCAAGAATTCAAATCGAATTTGCAAAAAGCGAAACTTGCGAAACGATCAATTTGCACTACAGAGAATTAGAAAGAATTATCAAAAAGGCGAAAAACATAGTGATGTATATTGACGCATCGCAAATTCGAAAAAAGATAGCAAAGATCAAAACTGAAACTGAAACGACAGTGATATTCACGCATGAACTCATCAGATACAGCAAAGCGACAAGCGTTTACGACAAAATAATCACAACGAAAGCGAAACTGCAAGCTATTAGCGATGCAATTGCAATATGCAGCGAAAAAGCACTCAAAAACAGCGAAATTTGAGTGTACATGAACAGTCAAAT
>JAABUT010000871.1_pt1 | contig 40778 bp, 48 predicted proteins | sample 5559281 | NCBI WGS metagenome assembly JAABUT01 (sample SAMN10711880, study PRJNA513359) | rock metagenome | isolation source: Antarctica rocks | place: Antarctica: Victoria Land, Ricker Hills nord | collected 2016-01-04 | reverse complement strand
GTCGAGCTGCTCGAGGCGCTCGAGCCCGAGGTCGCCCGGCCGCAGCTCCCGCTCGACGACCACGCGGGTGAGGAGGCCTCGCCAGGCCGCAGCCCGGCCCGGGGCGCCTGAACCCGGTGCTGCCGACCTGGAGCACCAGGCCTGGGTGGTCACAGGCCTGGGCCCGTCATTGGGTCCGGGCCGGTCGGTGCACAGGGTCCGGCACTGGCGTCCAGACCGCTGCCGAAGGGTCCATGCCCGTCGGTCGCAACACATGCGGCAGCGGGTGGAAACCCGTATGGCAGCGGCATGCCTGGGGCCCAGCCGGTGGATGGGCTGGGTGTGGGGCTGGATCATCGTCGTGGGTGTGACTGTCGTGGTGGGTCGTCGCCCTCATCGGTCTCGGGGGCCGCCCCCGGCTGGCGGAAAGTGTGCTGGTGCTCGTAGGAGCCCGGAGCGAGATCCCACCCGACGTGCCCGTCGGGGCCCAGCCAGCCATGGAAACGCTTGTCGTGGACCCAGCCGTGGTGATACCCGCAGAGCAGGGCGCCGTTGTCCAGATCGGTCCGGCCGCCGTCGGCCCAGTGTTGAAGGTGGTGCGCGTCGCACCACCGGGCTGGCATCCCGCAACCGGGGATGGTGCAGCCGCCGTCGCGCAGCCACAGCGCCTTGGTCTGGCCGGTCGTGAAGCAGCGGGGACCGTAGCCGAGGTCGAGGACCTGCCCGTGGCCGCCCAGCACCGTGGGGATGATCCCCGCGTCGCAGGCCAGCCGGCGGACCGTCCCGGCGCCGAGGAGGGTCCCGGCGTCGGCGCCGCCCACGAGGGTTCCGGCTCCGACCTGCTCCCGGAGCTTGTCGAGGTCCATGGTGACGAAGAGCTGGGCCTTGGTGGTGACCGGAACCCCGTCCGCGGCCGCGACGGCCCGGCGGATGATCTCGACCAGCGCGTCGCCGCGGCGGCGGTCCGAGCCGCGTAGGTCCCGGACACCGTCCGCCGGTCGGGGCGCGGCGAGCGGGCCCAGAGCGGCCTCCAGGACAGCCATGCCCTCGACATCCAGCCGCAGCCTGTACTCGAAGATCCCGTCGCCGTCGTCCCACGGCTGGGACAGGACCATCCGTCTCCGGGCCGCATCCTGGACGCTCTGCAGCTCGGCCGGGGCACCGTAGTCCGCGATCAACCGCGGCCGCAGTCGACGGATGTCTCGCGGGCCACCGACCTCCCCCAACGTGATCAGCGCGTCCCACACCGTCGGCACTGCGTCGGGCCGCAGCCGGGAGCGCAGTCGGTCCATCTCGGAGAGGATCACCGCCGCGTTGCGCACCGGCACCCGTCCATCGACGAGCGCCTCCCGCAGCTGGGCCTTCTCCGGAGAACGCACCTCCTCCGCGACCCGGTGCAACTGCCCCGCCCCACCCGCAGCGAGGCTCGGCGCCCACTCCAACACCCACCCTGTGCGTGCGGCGCCGAGCTCGGACGTCGTCTCACCGCGGTCCATCGCCTCACCGAGGACCGCGACGCGTGCCGCTTCCAGCAGGCGGGCGGTCTCGTCGATCTCCCGGAAGACCGGGCCCAGGTCTGAACCGGACGCCTGCCACAGCGCGGACCCGATCCCGGCCAGGGCGTGCCGTGCGGCCGCGAGTGCCTCGCGTCGCTCAGCCAGTGTTACGTGCTCGCCCATAGGACAAAGCTAGCTGCGAGCACCGACACCCGGATCGACCCTCAGGACAGCCGGTTTCCTTGTCCACAAGGGTGATTCACGGCGCCACATGATCCACCGAACGGATCATCACCGTTGACCTTCAGCCGATCAGTGGTGCAGGTGCCCTGGCACCGCACGCACGGCAGCGGAGCGCCTGGTCCGCGGTGACCTCGCGGTGCCGTCTGGCAGCCGTCGGTGAAGGCCTACAACGGCGTCATCGGCTCGCTCGAGAGCCGGTTGCTGGTCACCGTCCCGGCAGATGCATGAACTGCGTCTGGTCGAGCGGCCTCTCGGCGAGGTGCGGCCCGTCACCACACCCGGCAGGCCGCTCACCTTGAGCCGGGCGCAGTGGCCAAGGTGTGGACCCTCGTCATCGTCATCGTCATCGTCATCGTCATCGTCATCGTCATCGTCATCGTCATCGACGGCATCATCTCGCTCGGCTGCACCGTCGAACCGAGGAGAGGGGCGACCAGCAGGACTCGGGCGGAGAGGAGCCCGCAGCCCGGGGACTGCTCCAGACGCTGGGTCGAGGTGGTCCATGACCGAGCCGACCGACGCACCCGACGCCTCTTGACGCGGTGAGGTCAGTGCAGCGAGCCGGCATCGACCGATGCCGGGTCATGCCGAAGCTGCTCCGGCTCCTGACCCGAGCGCGCCTTAAGGTCACGACGCAGCTCCTTGGGCAGCGCGAACAGCAGCGACTCCTGCGCCGACACGACGGTCTCGACGTCGCCGTAGCCGCGCTCGGCGAGGTAGGCAAGGACATCGCGGACGAGCACCTCGGGCACGCTCGCCCCCGACGTCACGCCGACGGTCCGGACGCCGTCGAGCCACGCCTCGTCGATCTCGTCGGCAAAGTCGACGAGATGGCCTGCGCGAGAGCCGTGCTCGACGGCGACCTCGACGAGCCGCACGGAGTTCGAGGAGTTGCGCGAGCCGACGACGATCATCAGGTCGCACTCCTTCGCCATCTGCTTCACGGCGATCTGGCGGTTCTGGGTGGCGTAGCAGATGTCGTCGCTGGGCGGGTCCTGCAGCCGGGGGAACTTCTGGCGCAGGCGGCGCACCGTCTCCATGGTCTCGTCGACGGAGAGCGTCGTCTGCGAGAGCCACACCACCTTCTCCGGGTCGCGGACCTCCACGTTCACGACATCGTCGGGGCCGTCGACGAGGGTGATGTTCTCCGGCGCCTCCCCGGAGGTTCCGACAACCTCCTCGTGTCCCTCGTGGCCGATGAGCAGGATGTCGAAGTCGTCGTTCGCGAACCGCACGGCCTCACGGTGAACCTTGGTCACGAGTGGGCACGTTGCGTCGATCGTCCTGAGGCTCAAGGCTCTGGCCTCCTCGTGCACGACCGGCGCCACTCCATGTGCGCTGAAGATCACGGTGGCGCCCTCGGGCACCTCGTCGGTCTCGTCGACGAAGATCGCCCCCCGCTTCCGCAGGGTCGACACGACGTGCTTGTTGTGGACGATCTCCTTGCGCACGTAGATCGGCGGGCCGTAGAGATCGAGCGCCTTCTCGACCGTGATGACCGCCCGGTCCACGCCGGCGCAGTAGCCGCGGGGAGCCGCCAGGAGCACGCGTTTGGAGCTGGCCGCGGGCGCGATGGGCATAGCTCCATAGTACGTGGGACCGGGCGGCTCCCCCGACACGGATGTCCGTTGTGGTGGGCCGCAGAAGCGCAACCTGCTGGGTGGCACCACCGTTGTAACGACGAGTAGGTACAGCATGGCGACCGAGACGAACACCCGACGCCGGCTGGTGGCCAACACGCAGGAGCTGCTCCGGGAGCGGCCGGCTGGTGGCCAGCACGTAGGAGCTGCTCTGGGAAGGCGGGTATGCCGCGAGGAGCCCCCGCGCGATCAGTGCAGCGACTCGAGAGCTGTCCCCGGCGTCAGCGCCACGTTCTCCGCGGCTGCCCGGTGGGCCGAACGGCCCAGGACGCCGACGCCCTGGCCACCCCCGAGCTCAACGAGGTCCTCGAGCGCAGGTTCAGCGAGCTGCCCGCAGTGGTCGTGGCCGTGGCCGAGGAGGGGGATGCCGCTGGGCAGCTCCCCGGTTGATCCGACCGGAGAGCTTGGCTGACGCGGTGCTGGCCGTGGTGCAGGGCGGCTACGTCCTGGCCCGGGCAGCGGCCAACGTGGCGCCCTTCGACCGGGCCGTCCGCGGCGCGGTCGCCCTCGTCGAGCCGCCCGAACCTCTCCCCTGCCACGTCAACGAAAAGGGACCACGATGCGACGTTGTGACCTCACCCCCAGGCCTTCTGCGGCGATCCACGCTTCACCGGATCCGTCCGTGCCTTTCGGCCCGCCGAGCCGAGGCACTGCTACCGCAGAAGGTGCGTGTCCGCAGTTTCTGCGGTATGATCGTGACATGACCACCGAGCTTCACAGCACGCTCGCCGGTATCCGGGCGGAGCTCGACGCGGCCGAGCACGTTGCCGCCACTGAGGACGCCGTCGCGCACCTGCGTTCGGCCGCCGACCAGCTCACCCGCCTCCTCGACGAGTCAATGGCGCAGGCGGTGCTGACCGGCAAGGCGTCGCTGCGCTCCGTCGGAGCCAGCGCCGGGCTGTCCGAGAACGCCGTCGGGCCCCGCCTGGCCCGGACCAGGACGCTGGGGGCCTACGCCAACGACGACGGCCGGGTCACAGCCTCGGGCGTCCAACGTGCGCAGTACGACCACGAGAGCGGCGTGCCAAGACCGGCAGCGACGCCCGAGCCGTTGCGGTTCAAGCCGCGCCGGACCAACCAGAGAGGACGACGATGACGCGAAGTGACCTGACCCACCTGTACTTCCTGCTCGACCGCAGCGGGTCGATGCAGTCCATCAAGAGCGACACCGAAGGCGGCTTCGCCGCGTTCATCGAGGAGCAGCGCGCGGCCGTCGGCGAGTGCCGGGTCACCCTGGCCCAGTTCGACGACCAGTACGAGGTCGTCTTCGCCGACACTCCCGTGGCCCGAGTCCGTCCGCTTGCCCTGCATCCTCGCGGCAGCACGGCGTTGCTCGACGCCATGGGCCGGCTCGTCACCGAGGCAGGCGCATCCCTCGCCGCCCTGCCGGAGGACCAGCGGCCCGGGAGCGTCGTCGTGGCGATCATGACCGACGGGATGGAGAACGCCAGCCGGGAGTGGACCCATCCCGCCGTCAAGGCCCTCGTCGAGCAGCAGACCACCGCCTACCACTGGCAGTTCCTGTACATGGGCGCCGACCAGGACGCCATCGAGGTCGGGACCGGCTTGGGCGTCGACGTCGGCAACGCGGTCAGCTACACCCGGGGGAACGTCGACAGGGTCATGGCGGCGTCCTCGGCGAAGGTGTCCGACCTGCGACGCGCCCGCTCGGTCGACGCTGTCGCCGCGATGCGTGACTACACCGTCGAGGAGCGCCAGGCCGCGACCGAGGACTGACCTGGCGCCGGTGCAGAGCGCGCGACGTGCCGCCGGTGCAGAGCGCGCGACGCGCCCCGAACGTGGTCGGCGCCCCACGGCATACTCGAGGCGTGAGCACCCAGCCGCTGCCGGAGAGAGCCGCCGAGACCTCGGCGGAGCGGCCTTGGCCGGTGCGGGTGCTCAGCCTGAAGATCGCGGACTACGTCGACAGGATGTCCGCACTGTGGGTCGAGGGCCAGGTCGTCCAGATCAACCGACGCGCCAGCACGGCATACCTCGTCCTGCGCGACCCGGACGTCGACATGTCGCTCTCGGTCAGCATCTCCGTCCACGCCCTCGCTGCCATGGGCGCGCCGTTGGCCGAGGGAGCCCGGGTCGTCCTGCAGGCAAAGCCGTCGTTCTGGACCAAGCGGGGCACCCTGTCGCTCGACGCCCGCCAGATCCGCCCCGTCGGTGTGGGCGACCTGCTCGCGCGGATCGAGATCCTCAAGCAACGGCTCGCCGCCGAGGGGCTCTTCGACGCCGACCGCAAGCGCGCCCTGCCCTTCATCCCCCGCAAGGTCGGGCTCATCACCGGGCGGGCCGGCGCGGCCGAGAAGGACGTCGTGGAGAACGCCCGGCGGCATTGGCCATCAGTGCTGTTCGCCGTGCGGGAGGTGGCGGTCCAGGGCGTCAACACCGTGACGGAGGTGACCGCGGCGCTGCGCGAGCTCGACGCCGACCGGTCGGTCGACGTCATCATCATCGCCCGAGGCGGCGGCGCTGCCGAGGAGCTGCTCCCGTTCTCCAACGAGACGCTGCTGCGCGCGGTGGCGGATGCCGTGACGCCGGTCATCAGCGCCATCGGGCACGACATCGACAGCCCGTTGCTCGACCACGTCGCCGACTGGCGGGCCTCCACGCCGACCGACGCGGGCCGGCGCGTCGTCCCCGACGCCGCCCAGGAGCACCAACGTCTGGCCCAGCAGAGCGGACGGGCGCGGCAGGCGCTCGCGCGTCGCATCGCCCACGAACGGCAGCTCATCGCCGCCCAGCGGTCCAGGCCGGTCATGGCCGATCCCACCGCCCTCGTCAGCCGCCACCGCGAGCAGGTGACGGCGCTGCGCGCGCGGGCCCGCGAACGGCTCCTCCACCGCCTGCACCGCGCCCACGATCAGGTCGGCCACCTCGCGAGCCAGGTCAGGGCACTCTCCCCCCAGTCCACCCTGGAGCGCGGGTATGCCGTGGTGCAGCATCCCGACGGCAGGGTCGTCATGGACCAGGCAGACCTCGAACCGGACGGTCTGCTGCGGGTGCGGGTGGCGCATGGCGACTTCGGCGTCCGCACCGTGGGCCGACCGGACCGGCAGGACGCCCGGACGGGTAGGGCGCCCGGCTAGGGTGGTGCGCGCCGACGACCAGGGAGGAAGCCAGATGACCGACGAGATGCCGGAAGCGGCTGCCGGCGGGTCCGCCGAGTTCCCGGACGTGGCCGGGCTGTCCTACGAGGAGTCTCGCGACGAGCTGACCTCGATCGTCTCGAGTCTCGAGGGCGGGATGGTACCCCTCGAGGAGAGCATGCGGCTGTGGCGTCGGGGCGAGGCGCTCGCCGCACACTGCACCGCCTGGCTCGACGGCGCCCAGCAGCAGATCAGTGGGGCTGTGCCGGCTGAAGGGCGTTCGTGAACTGCAGGACCTCGTCCAGCGGTGCGGTCCCGGTGACCACGGTGGTGACGCCGCTGGTCCCCTGAGCCGGCTCCGTCACGAGGCTCGTCTGGTCGTGGGCTGCGTCGAAGAGCTTCTGCCAGGTGCGTCCCGAGGCCAGCACCGTCCCCTGGGCCAGGCCGCCGTTCGTCGCCGTCTCGAGCCAGCCGGGGCTCGCCGCCTTCGTCTGCCGGACCGCGACGAACCCGCCCTTCGGGGTCGTCCAGCCGCCCTGCCAGGTCATCAGCTCGTCGGTGCTCTTGTCGTAGCGCGCGCTCGTCGCCTTCCAGCCCGACGGGAGCCCGACCGGGGCCTCGAAGGGCAGACCCGACACCCGCACAGCGTTCGAGACGACGCTGCCTGCGTCGACAGCCGGCTGCTCGACGCTGGAGACGCGGGGGACGATGGCGATGAGGACACCCACGAGGCCGAGGATGACCAGCAGTGAGCGCAGCATGTTGGGGGCGGAGCCGAGCGAGTACGCGCTCTTGCGAGGAGGCACTGCGCCATCTGCACCATCCACACCGTCTGCAGCGGGAGGGTTGACCGGCTGGGGAGCGGGCGTGCTCGTAGTCACCTGACCATCGTCCCTGACCGGCGGCGCAGGGCCAAACGTGGCCGCCGCGTGGGCGAGCGGTGAGGCACCCCATAGAGTGAACGCGACGAAGAGTTGCCGTCCCCACGTGGAGGATCCGTTCGACGATGAACCCTGACAAGCCGGATCGCAACCTCGCGCTGGAGCTCGTGCGGGTCACCGAGGCCGCCGCCATGGCGGCCGGCCGATGGGTCGGTCGCGGCGACAAGAACAGCGCCGACGGCGCCGCCGTCGAGGCGATGCGCCACCTCATCTCGAGCATCAGCATGAACGGCACGGTCGTCATCGGCGAGGGCGAGAAGGACGACGCCCCGATGCTCTTCAACGGAGAGCGGGTCGGTGACGGCACGGGCCTCGAGGTGGACGTCGCCGTCGACCCGGTCGACGGCACCACGCTGACCGCCAAGGGCATGAGCAACGCCGTCTCCGTCATGGCCGTCGCCGAGCGCGGGACGATGTATGACCCCAGCGCAGTGTTCTACATGGACAAGCTCGCGACCGGCCCCGACGCCGCCGACGTCGTCGACATCCGCCTCCCCGTCGTCGAGAACATCCGGCGGGTCGCCAGGGCGAAGAGAGAACAGCCGTCCGACGTCACCGTCGTCATGCTGGACCGGCCCCGTCACGAGGCCCTGGCAGAACAGATCCGCGCCTCCGGGGCCCGGCTGTACTACATCACGGACGGTGACGTCGCCGGGGCCGTCATGGCGGCCAGGCCGGACACCGGCGTGGACCTGCTCCTCGGGATCGGCGGGACGCCGGAAGGCATCATCGCGGCCTGTGCCATCAAGTGCCTGGGCGGCGTCATCCAGGGCCGGCTTCGGCCGACCGACGACGAGGAGCGGCAGAAGGCGCTCGACGCCGGACACGACCTCGACGCGGTTCTCTGGACGGACGACCTCGTGCGCGGCGAGTGCTACTTCGTCGCGACCGGCATCACCGACGGCCAGCTCCTCCGCGGAGTGCGCTACGGCTCCGAGACGGCGACGACCCACTCACTCGTCATGCGCTCGCGCAGCGGCACGATCCGGGTCATCGAGGCACAGCACCAGTTCCACAAGCTCGCCGCCTACAGCCATCTCGACTTCGTCCACCCGGGCTGATGGCGGACCCGCAGACGCACGTCCTCGTCATCGGTGAGGCGCTCATCGACGCGGTGGACAACGGCCCGGCGGGTCCGAGCGAGCACGTCGGAGGCAGCCCCGCCAACGTCGCCTTCGGGTTGGGCGCACTGGGCCATGACGTTTCGCTGGCCACCTGGTTCGGTCGGGACGACCGCGGCCGCCGCATCGCCGAGCGCTGTCAAGAGGTCGGCGTGCTGCTCACGACCGGCAGCGACGGCGCAGACCACACGTCAGTCGCCCATGCCTTCCTCGACGTCGCGGGCCGGGCGAGGTACGACTTCGACCTGACGTGGCAGCTGCCCGACGTGCCAGAGCTCGCCAGCTTCGGCCACGTCCACACGGGAAGCATCGGCGCCACCCTCGAGCCGGGAGGCGCCCAGGTGCTCGAAACGCTCCGCTCGGCCCAGCCGACCTCGACGATCTCCTACGACCCCAACGTCCGTCCCACCCTCATGGGCGGTCCGGACATGGTCCGCGGCCGCGTGGAGGAGCTCGTTGCCCTCGCCGACGTCGTCAAGGCCAGCGACGAGGACATCGCCTGGCTCTATCCCGACCGCTACGTCCCGGAGGTGCTCCGCCTCTGGGGGTCGCTGGGCGCGTCCCTGACGGTGATCACCCGGGGCGGCGCGGGCGCCCTCTTTGCGCTCCGCCACAGCGGTGGGGTGGACACCTGTCCCGCTCGATCGACGGACGTCGCCGACACCGTCGGCGCTGGCGACTCGTTCATGGCCGGCCTCGTGTCCGGACTACTCGATGCTGGCTTGCTCGGCGGAAGTCAGGGCCGCGAGCGGCTGGCCGCGGCGAGCCCGTCGCACGTCCGCCCAGCCATCGAGCGCGCCGTGCACGCCAGCGCGCTGACCGTGGGCCGGGCCGGTGCCTACTCCCCGGCCCGCGCCGAGCTCACGGACTGACGCCGTGACCGAGGGGCGGCAGCGACCGTATGCCGGAGCGCCACGGCCGGCGAGAACGTCCGGCAAGCGTCCGGGTCGGTTGGACGAGACCAGCGCCGGCGCGTTCGACGACCTGATCGAGGCGAACGCCGCCTTCGCGTCGACCTTCGCGCTGAGCGGGTTCGACGGGGTGGCGCATGCCGGGGTGGCCGTCGTCACGTGTATGGACTCGCGGATCGACCCGCTGGGGATGCTGGGGCTGAGCGCCGGTGACGCGAAGATCGTCCGCAACCCGGGTGGCCGGGTCACCGAGGCCGCCCTCGAGGCCCTCATCCTCGGCATCCACCTGCTCGACGTCCGGCGCATCCTCGTCATCCCACACACCCGGTGTGCCATGGCCAGCAACACCTCGGAGGAGCTTCGTGAGGCCGTCGCCGAGTCCGCCGGGATGGAGGTCCTCGGGCACGTCTTCCAGGCTGTCGAGGACCAGGTGGAGGCGCTGCGCGAGGACGTCGCCCGGGTCCGCAGCCATCCCCTCATCCCGGCGTCGGTGCTTGTCGGCGGCTTTCTCTACGACGTCGACACGGGATTGCTCAATCAGCTCATCTGATGCTGGCGCTGGTCAGCCACCGACCGTGACGGTGACCTCGGGCGGCGGCGTTGAGGGCACTGGAGAAGCAGGCGGCGTAGCCCGCCGCGAAGAGTGATTCCGGGTTGGCCTTCGGCTTGGTGACGCTGCCCGGCATGCGGTGGGCTCCTTGTGCCGGCAGACCTGGCAGCACCCACCCAGTCTCACCCGGGCCGTTCCCGGCCGCCCTCCCGGCACCCGGCATACCGAGCTCCTCGGCCCCCTCCCGCACGAGCGGTCGCGGAGCGTCAGAGGGCGAGGTGCATGCGCACCGACGCGGCGAGCCGCTCGGCGACGGCGCGGGCCTGGGCCTCGTCGGCTGCCTCGACCATGACCCGCACCAGAGCCTCCGTGCCGGACTTGCGCAGCAGGACGCGGCCGCTGCCATCCAGCTCGGCGCTCGCCGCGGCGACCTCGGCCTGGACCGCCTCGTGTGAGTCGACCCGCGCCTTGTCGACGTCCTGGACGTTGATGAGCACCTGCGGCAGCCGGGTCATCACCCCGGCCAGGTCGGAGAGGGAGCGGCCGGTCTGCGCGACGCGCGAGGCGAGCATCAGCCCGGTGAGCACCCCGTCACCCGTGGTGCCGTGCTCGAGGAAGATGACGTGACCCGACTGCTCGCCACCGAGGGAGAATCCACCGGCCTTCATGTCCTCGAGCACATACCGGTCGCCCACGGCCGTCCGCCGCACCGTGATGCCCTCGCGCTCCATGGCCTGGATCATCCCGAGGTTCGTCATCACCGTCGCGACGAGCGTGTCGCCCGCGAGCCGGCCCTGCTCGCGCAGCGAGAGAGCCAGGACCGCCATGATCTGGTCGCCGTCGACGGGCTGTCCGGTCCCGTCCACCGCCAGGCACCGGTCCGCATCGCCGTCGTGGGCGATCCCCAGGTCCGCGCCGGCCTCGACGACGGCCGCGCAGAGCTTCTCGAGGTGAGTGGAGCCGAAGCCGTCGTTGATGTTGAGCCCGTCCGGCTCGGCGCCGATGACGGTGACCGTTGCACCGGCCCCGCGGAAGGCGTCAGGAGAGACCCGTGACGCGGCACCGTTCGCCGCGTCGATGACGACGGACAGCCCGTCCAGGCGGTGCGGCAGTAGCGGGAGGAGGTGGGAGACGTAGCGGCGGTGGCCGTCCTCGAGACGCCGGACCCGCCCGACCTTGCTGCCGACCGGTCGGTCCCAGCTCTCGCCCATGCGCTCCTCGATGGCGTCCTCGACGTCATCGGGCAGCTTGTGGCCACCGCGGGCGAAGAACTTGATCCCGTTGTCCGGCATCGGGTTGTGCGAGGCCGAGAGCATGACGGCCAGGTCGGCGCGGGTGTCCACGGTGAGGAAGGCGATGGCCGGGGTCGGCAGGACGCCGGCGTCGAGGACGTCCACGCCGGCGGAGGCGAGCCCGGCCATCACCGCCGCGGAGAGGAACTCCCCCGAGGCCCGTCCGTCGGTGCCGACGACGGCGACCGGCCGGTGGCCCCGGAAGGCACCGGTCTCGGCAAGGACGTGCGCCGCGGCGACCGAGAGGTCGAGCGCGAGCTCTGCGGTGATGTCCTTGTTCGCGAGACCGCGGACACCGTCCGTGCCGAAGAGTCGAGCCACAGTGTGTGCCTTTCGCAGAGGGGACGGGCTCAGCGCCGCTGGGAGTCCCGACGGCCCGGAAGGGCGCTCACCCGGCATACCGACGACTGGCGCTCACCCGGCATACCGACGACTGGCGCGCACCCGGCATACCGACGGTCGAACCTCCTACGCACGACACCGAGGGCGGCCGAGGACATCCCCTGGCCGCCCTCTGGAGTGGGGACGGGTCAGCGCTTGCTGTACTGCGGGGCCTTGCGGGCCTTCTTGAGGCCGGCCTTCTTGCGCTCCGGGACGCGGGCGTCCCGGGTGAGGAAGCCGGCCTTCTTCAGCGCAGGCCGGTTCAGGTCCTCGTCGATGCCGTTGAGCGAGCGGGCGATGCCGAGGCGGACCGCACCGGCCTGGCCGGAGGGGCCGCCGCCGTGGACGCGGACGAGCACGTCGTAGGCCCCGACGAGCTCGAGGACGGCCAGCGGCTCGTTGACGATCTGCTGGTGCACCTTGTTGGGGAAGTAGGACTCGAGGGTCCGACCGTTGATCGTCCACTCGCCGGTGCCGGGGACGATGCGCACGCGGGCGATGGCCTGCTTGCGCCGACCCGTGGCAGCACCCGGGGCGGAGGCGGTCGGCTTCGGCGCGGCATCGCCGGAGACGGGGCCCTCGGACTCGGAGGTGTACTCGGTCAGCACCGGCTCGTCGTCGACGACGGTGTCTGACGTGTTCTGGTTCTCAGCCACAGTGGTTCCTTGTCGTGTTCTGCACAGGTCCGCGAGGCGGAGCTACTGCGCGACCTGGGTCAGCTCGAAGGGCACGGGCTTCTGGGCCTCGGGGGGGTGCTTGTCGCCGGCGTAGACCTTGAGCTTGGTCAGCTGCTGGCGGGCGATGGAGTTCTTGGGGAGCATGCCGCGCACGGCCTTCTCGACCGCCTTGGCGGGGTTCTTCCGGAGCAGGTCGGTGTAGCTCGTCGACCTGAGCCCACCCGGGAAGCCGGAGTGGCTGTAGGCCTTCTTCTGCTCCAGCTTGGCTCCCGTCAGGGCCACCTTGTCGGCGTTGATGATGATGACGAAGTCGCCGATGTCGACGTGCGGCGCGAACGTCGGCTTGTGCTTGCCCCGCAACAGGATTGCGGTCTGGCTCGCGAGCCGGCCGAGCACGACGTCCGTCGCGTCGATCACGTGCCACGTGCGAGCGACCTCGCCGGGCTTGGGGGTGTACGTGCGCACAGTGGTCCAGCTTTCGTTCTCGAGAAGACGCGGAGAGGGGTATGCCGTGAGCTCCCCTTGCGGGCTCCCGACCACCAGCAGAGGTGGAGGGATCGGTGCCGGCACGACAACAGTCACTCAGTCTACGGAGCGGCATCCGGTCGGCCAAATCGCCTCGGGAAAGCGGGCGGACGGCCGCTCACCTGCGGAGACGTGCCTCGATGAAGGACGTGCCGAACTATTGTGCAGATGTTGTGTGCAGAGGTATTGTGCACGCATGGCTCCTCCATCACGTCCATCCCGCCCTACGTCGGCCCCTTCCTCCGGTCCGGCAGCCGCCCCCGGACCGGGCTCGTGGGGCCACGACGAGATCCAGAGCAACGTGCGACTCAGCGCGCAGGCCGTCAAGGTGCTCGCGCACCCACTGCGCTCGCGCCTGCTCTCGCAGCTGCGCCGACTCGGTTCGGCGTCGGCGACGGAGCTCGCCGGCGTCCTCGACACGAACTCGGGCGCGACGAGCTACCACCTTCGCAAGCTGGAGTCCGTCGGCCTGGTCCTCGACACCGAGGCAGGCAAGGGCAAGGAACGGCTGTGGCGTGCCGCGAGCGAGCAGCACTCCTGGCTGGCGAGCGACTTCGCCGACGACGAGGACGCAGAGACGGCGCTGAACTGGCTCGAGCGCGACTACGTCCGGCACTTCGCGCACCAGGCGGAGCGCTGGCTCGACATCGCCCCGACCTGGCCGGGCGACTGGGCCGACCACCTCGGTCTGAACGACAACGTCGCGCTGGTCACCCGCGAACAGCTCGTCGCGATGCGCGGCGAGATCGAGGAGGTCCTTCAGAAGTATCGACGCGTCGGACAGGGCAACCCGCAAGCCAAGCGCGTCGCCGTCTACACCTACGCCTACCCCGTCGACCTCGACCGGGTGCCGAGCGCGTGACCGCGCACCTTTCCCCCTCGGCCGCCAGGAGAGTCTTCCTCACGCTGACCTTCACCCGCTGGTTCCCCGTGGGGCTCATCGTCGGCATCACGACGCTCTGGCCGCTGGAGCGCGGCCTCACCGTGGCGCAGACGCTGGCGGCCGCGTCCCTCACCGGCATCACCGTCTTCGCTCTCGAGCTGCCCACGAGCGGGTTCGCCGATGCCTTCGGGCGGCGCCCGGTCTATGTCGCGTCCGCCGTGGTCAGTGTCGTGGCCGGTGCCATCTTCTACACCGCGACGGCATGGTGGCAGTTCGCCGTCGCTGCGGTCCTCACGGGGGTCTTCCGCGCGCTCGACTCCGGACCCCTCGAGGCGTGGTTCGTCGACACCGTCCACGAGAGCGAGCCCGCGGCAGACGTCGACCGAGCCCTGTCGGCACAAGGGACTCTTCTCGGGATCGGTATGGCAGTCGGTGCCATCGCGTCAGGGGGCCTGATCTGGTGGCACCCGTTCCCGGGCCAGAGCGCGCTCCTGCTGCCCGGCCTGATCTACATCTGCCTGAGCGTCGTCCACGTCGGCGCTGTCCTGGTGCTCCTGAGGGAACCGCGGGCGCACGTCGACTCGACCTCCGCCCGGCGGGCACTGGCCTCGGTGCGTGAGGCGCCCGGCATCGTCCGCGGCGGCCTGGGGATGCTCCGGCACAACCGGGTGCTGGCAGGGCTCATGGTGGTGGAGCTCTTCTGGTCGGCCGCCATGGTGGTCTTCGAGACGTTCAACCCGATCCGGCTGGCGCAGCTCCTCGGTAGCGAGTCGGCCGCGGGTGCCCTGATCGGTCCCGTGTCATCGGCCGGGTGGGGCGTCTTCGCCCTCGGGGCGGCGCTCTCCGGCCTGGTTAGCCGCAGGATCGGCGTCACGCGCACTGCCCTCCTGGCCCGGGTGCTCAACGGCCTGGGCGCGATGGTCATGGGCCTCGTCGGCGGCCCGGTCGCACTCGTCGCCGCGTATCTCGTGACCTACACGCTGCACGGCTGCGCGGGGCCGATGCACGCCGCCCTGCTCCACCGCGAGGCCACGGCTCGCAACCGGGCCACGGTGCTGTCGATGAACTCCATGGTCGCGTTCCTGTCCTTCAGCGTCACGGCCAGTCTCGGCGGACTGCTGGCCGCACGGGCTTCGACCCCGGTGGCGATGGCGACGATCGGAGCGATCAGCGTCCTCGGCGCCCTGTTCTACCTGCCGGCCTGGCGCAAGGAACGGCGCGGCGCCGTCATGGTGGGCGCCCGCGCCAGCACCTGAGCCGCCCAGCCCAGCCAGCCCCGGCCAATGACGACCCGGAACTCCCACCCCTGCCCCCAGAACCGACCACAGCTGTGTCAAAGAATCGCGGTTCCGTGCCGGAAACGGGCGATTCTTTGACAGGCGTGAGCGCTCAGGACCCGTCCGCGGTCACCGCCAGCAGGGCGAAGGAGACGAGCCAGTGGGTGGACATGAAGTCACCCTCGACGATCTCCCGCTCCACCTGCTCGACCTGCTCGCGGGTGGCTTCCACGACCCGCTGGCGGGCCGGCTCGTCGAGGAACGGCGCCGAGAGGCGCAGCTGCCAGGCCCGCGACAGTGCGAGCCCGAAGAGGTGCACCGCCTTGCCATCCGTCCGGTCGAGCACCCGGGGCACCTCGAGGAGCGAGTCCCCCTGGGCACCAAGGCGGGGCAGGAAGGTCGCCAGCCACCCGGCATACTCGTCCGCCGGGAGCACGCGCCGCATGAGGTCGGCCTCGCACAGTGCCGGGGACAGGAAGTCGCTGCCACTCGGCTCCCACTGCGAGGGGTAGTCGCGCTCGGACCCGAACCAGCGCCGCGCGTTCTCCTCGATCACGGCCACGACGTCGTCGCGCCCAAGCCCCCGGGCCGCCTCGTGGACGAGGGACAGGCCGAAGGCGACGTTGGAGTGCTCACCGTGGCGCACGGGGTAGGCGAGCTTCGGCAGCCACTGCGTGACGAGGTCGGCGACGACGTCGAACAGCGGCACGGTTGCCGCTCTCCATGTTGTCGCCTGCGGCAACGGACACTGGCTGGCCGCGAGAGCGAGCATGGCCACCCAGCCCCAGCCGTACGGACGCTCGAACCGCGGGTTGTCCCGCAGGTAGTCCGCCTCGACCCGGCAGCTCTCCGCCGTGAGCCGCTCGTCGAGCACCGTGACGAGGGCCGACCTGACGTCGTCACCCAGCTGACGCGGGGCGAGGGTCAGCAGGCGCAGCGCAGACCACTGCATGTGCGCCGAGGAGTGCCAGTCCAGACATCCGTGGAAGGCTGGGTGAAGACGCTCGGGAGTGACGTCGACGTCGTCCGGCCCGTGCGAGACGTGTTGTGCCGCATAGGGATAGGGCGTCGCGAGAACCCGTGGGATCGTCTCGCCCCACAGCCGTGCGTATGCCGTGTGCCAGGTGGGTGCGGTCGCTCCAGCCATGTCGGTCCTCACCTTCAGCGCGGGAAGGCGAAGAAGTACATGATGGCGACGTTGGCGACCCACAACGGGGCGGCCGTCGGGATCTGCGCCTTGATGGGGCCGTACTGGTCCTTGAGCTCGAGGAGCGCCGCCGGGACGAGGTTGAAGTTCGCGGCCATCGGGGTGACGAGGGTGCCGCAGAACCCGGCCAGCATGCCGATGGCGAAGACCGCCGGCGGGTTGCCGTGGAACTGCTGGACGAGGACCGGCCAGCCGACGGCTGCGGTCATGACCGGGAAGGCAGCGAACGCGTTGCCCATGATGATCGTGAAGAGCGCCATGCCGAGGCAGTAGACGGTCACGGCGAGCAGCAGCACCCCACGAGGGAGTACGGAGTTGGTGATGTTGCCGACAGCCTTTCCCACCCCGGCCGTGGTGAAGAGCAGCCCGAGGGTGGCGAGGAACTGCGGGAGGATCGCCGCCCAGCCGATGTGGCCGAGCAGCCGGTCGGCCTCGCGGAAGGGGACGACCGGGCTCTTCACCCGGAAGAGCGCCATGCCGACGACAAAGGCGATGATCGCCGCGACGCCCAGCCCGATGATCGTGGCCGAGCCCTTCTCGAGGAGCAGGCCGCCGCCGACTGTGACGCTGGCGAGTGCCGCTCCGAAGATCACCGCGATGACCGGGATGAGCAGGGCCGGGAGAAAGAGCATGTTGCCGAAGCGGTCCGCCAGGCTGGCACGTTCCTCCCGCGACGTCGTGTTGTCGCTGCCCTTGCCCGGGAACCCCAACCCGGCCAGGACGGCGAGGGCGAGGACCGCGACGCCCTCCACCAGTGCGCTGCCCGTCTTGGCGACGACGAGGGTGCCGTAGACGAACGCGAATGCGAGGACGGCCCAGAATGCAGCGCTGCCATACCGTTTGCGGTCAGTGTTGTCGGTCAGCCGCAGGACGGCGACGACGAGGAACACGGCGGCGCAGACCCAGTAGAACCACTCGACCCTGATCATCGGGTCTCGGCCCCCGTGGCTGCCTCGGCGGGCTGCTCGTTCGCCATCGCGGTCAGCTGCCGGTCGAGCCGCAGCATCCGCAGACCATGGATGAAAAAGGCGCAGATGGCCGTCGGGATCGCCCACAGGGCGATCTGGAGAGGTTCCAGCTTGAGGCCGTAGGTGGTGTCGACGAACCCGGTGATGAGCAGGATCGAGCCGATGGCGACGAAGATGTCCTCACCGAAGAACAGCCCCACCGTGTCCGCCGAGGCCGCGTAGGAGCGGACCTTCTCGCGCATGGCGGTTGTCAACCGCCCGTGGGTCCGCTCGGCCGCGGCCTCGGACATCGGGGCGACGATCGGCCGGACCGCCTGCGCCGGGCCGCCGATGGCCGTCAGGCCGAGGGCAGCGGAGGCCTGGCGGATCAGGAGGTAGGTGGCGAGGAGTCGACCCGTCGTCAGGCCGCGAAGCTTGCCGATGAGCTTGCGTGCCTGGTGCTGCAGCCCGTAACGCTCGATGAGACCGATGACGGGCAGCACGACGATGAAGACGGTCACCGAGCGGCTCCCGGCGAAGCCGGTCCCGAACGCCTCGATGATCTTGACGGGGGTCAGGCCGGCGATGAGTCCGGCCACGATGCCGGCGAGCGTGACGACGAGCATCGAGTTGAGCTTCAGGGCGAAGCCGATGACCACGACGGCCACGGCGAGCAGGACCCACATGCGTGCGCACCTCGCTGGCTGGGGAGGCCGGCGTGGAGTCACGCCGTCCGGGGGAAACTGTAGACATTGTTCAACAATCGGCGCAAGGGTCGTCTTGCGACTCGAGGTCCGTCAGCGTCCGGCCATCTCGCTCCAGCGCTCAGCCGGTGGAGTGTGCCGCGTAGCGTCCGACGAGGTGCTGCTCGGCCCGCAGGAGGTAGTCCTCGAGGGCGATCGAGGCGCGGACCAGCTCGCCCGCCTCCACCAGGGCGGTCACGTGGAGGTTGTCGTCCAGGTAGCGCTCGTGCACATCCTGGGCCGCGGCAACGACGAGGAAGAGGAGCCGGATCTCGGTGAGGAGGCTGCGCAGCGTCCGGTCGATGACATCGTTTCCGGCGAGGCCGGCCAGGGCCAGGTGGAACCGGCCGTTGGCCGTGCCCACGGCCCCCCAGTCGGCGTCGGCCTCGGCCCGTACCCCCGCGTCGACTGCCGCCCGGATCGCCGACAGCGAGCTCTGCCAGTCATCCTCGAACGCCTGGCGATCCGTCGGGCTCAGGGACGGGACGGCGGCCAGCCGGTGCGCCGACTCGTGCAGCGCTCCGCACTCGAGGAGCCGGCGGGTCCGGTAGACGTCGCGCGCCTCCTTGGGAGAGAGCCGGCGGACGAACACACCACGGTTCGGCAGGTGCTCGACGAGGTGCTCGTGGGCCAGCACCCGGAAGCCCTCGCGCAGCGTGTTCCGGCTGATGTCGAGCCGGGTCACCCAGGTCGTCTCGTCGAGGCGGTCACCGGGTCGCAGCTGTCCGTCGAAGATCGTCGCACGCAGCGTGTCGACCACCGCCTCGGCAGCCAGCTTGCCCATCGATGTCCCTTCTCCCGGCACACCTGCGCCGAGGGAGCCTCGGAAGACGTCTTGACAGCAGTGACCTTGTTGAACAATGTTGGCACATGACGCGACACCGCACGATCGATCTCAACGCCGACATGGGCGAGTCGTTCGGGCGCTGGACGCTCGGCGACGACGCCGGCCTGCTCAAGGTCGTCACGTCGGCCAACGTCGCCTGCGGCTTCCACGCCGGCGACGCAGCCACCCTCGTCACGACGTGCCGCGGGGCTGTCCGGCATGGCGTCGCGATCGGCGCGCAGGTGGGTTACGGCGACCTGGCCGGCTTCGGCCGTCGGTTTCTCGACATCGAGCCCGAGGCCCTCTATGCCGACGTCCTCTACCAGATCGGGGCCCTCGACGGGATCGCCCGTGCCGTCGGCGGCGCCGTCGCCTACGTCAAGCCCCACGGCGCCCTCTACAACGCCGTCGTCCACCACACCGAGCAGGCCGCCGCCGTCGTCGCCGCCGTGGCGGACCATCCGTCCGCACTGCCCCTGCTCGGCCTGCCGGGCTCGGTCCTCCTCGCCGCTGCCGAGCGCCGGGGGGTTCCGGTCGTCGCCGAGGCGTTCGCCGACCGGGCGTACACCCCCGCCGGCCCGCTGGTCTCGCGCCGGGAGCCCGGAGCCGTCCTCCACGACCCACAGGCGGTGGCCGAGCGGGTGGTCCGGTTGGTCGCCGAGGGCCGCATCACCGCCGTCGACGGCACGGAGGTGGAGCTCGAGGCCGAGTCGGTCTGCGTCCACGGTGACAGCCCCGGGGCGGTGGCGATGGCCAGCGAAGTCCGGCGTGCACTCGAGGAGGCCCGGGTCACCCTGACCGCCTTCACCACCGCATGAGGCTGCTGCCCTGCGGCGACCTCGCCATCCTCGTCGAGCTCGACGACGCGGCTCAGCGGCGTCGCCTCGACACCGCCCTGCGCCGCGCGCCGGTGCCGGGTGTGGTCGAGCACGTCCCGGCAGCCCGGACGGTCCTCGTCCGGGTGGCGGCGTCCGGTGCGTTGCCCGGGGTGGCGGCCGCCCTGCGCGCCCTGCACCTGCCGGACGACGACGAGCTGCTGGTCGACCACGAGGAGCCGCTGCGCCTCGAGGTGCGCTACGACGGCCCCGACCTGCTCGACGTCGCGGGGCACCTGCGGATCGACCCCCAGGAGGTGGTCACCCGGCATACCAGGCAGCTGTGGACGGTCGAGTTCTCCGGCTTCGCGCCGGGGTTCGGCTACCTCGTCGGTGACACGGGGGGGCTCGACGTGCCGCGCCGGGACTCGCCACGGACCCGCATCCCAGCCGGCTCGGTCGGGCTCGCCGGCGCCTACACCGGCGTCTACCCGCGGCCCTCGCCCGGCGGGTGGCAGCTCATCGGCAGCACGGACGAGGTGATGTGGGACGCGGCCCGCGAGCCACCCGCCCTGCTCGCGCCCGGACGTCGCGTCGCCTTCTCCCCGGTGTCGACGTGAGTGCGCTCGTCGTGGAGGCGGTGGGCCCGCTCGCGCTCGTCGAGGACCTCGGGCGCCCGGGCCGGGGGGCGCTCGGCGTGACGAGGAGCGGCGCCGCCGACCGGCCTGCCCTGCGCCTCGGCAACCGGCTCGTCGGCAACGACGAGGGCGACCCGGCCATCGAGGTCCTCCTCGGCGGGCTGGTGCTGCGCGCTGACCGACGGGTCACCGTGGCGGTCACCGGCGCGCCGGCACCCTTGTCGCTCAATGGTTCTGCCGCGCCACTCTGCGCGCCACTCGACCTGCGCGACGGAGACCGGCTGAGCCTCGGTATGCCGGGCACCGGCCTGCGCAGCTACGTCGCCGTCCGCGGTGGTCTCGGCGTCGAACGGCTCTTCGGCAGTGCGAGCACCGACGCGACGTCCGGCCTCGGCCCGCCGCGGCTCGTGGTCGGGACCCGGCTCCGGGTCGGCCCGGTGCCCGCTGCCCCGGCGACCGGGGCGGACGTCGTCGGCGCGGCGGGATCGCCGGTCGGCGACCTCGTCCTGCGCGCACTGGCCGGCCCCCGGGACGACTGGTTCACCCCCGCCGCCAACGCGGCGCTGACCGGCTCGGTGTGGGCGGTCACGAGCGAGAGCGACCGCGTCGGCATCCGGCTCTCCGGCCCGCGGCTGGGGCGGTCCCGGGAGGGGGAGCTACCCAGCGAGGGCGTCGTCCGGGGCGCGGTCCAGGTCCCGGCATCGGGCCAGCCGCTGGTCTTCTTCGCCGACCATCCGACGACCGGCGGCTACCCCGTCATCGCCGTCGTCCTCGATGAGGACACGGATGCGCTGGCCCAGTGCAGACCCGGTGACCGCGTAAGGTTCCAGCTGCGCCGCAACCCCGGCTGGTGATGGTCCCTCGGCAGGGAACCGGTGGGTCTGAGTACGCGTCCTTATTGCGCAAGGGTTCACGGGGCGACATCGTGGGCCATGGACCTGTCATCGAACGACAACCACAGGGGGGCAGTCGTGAACGACCCGGTCGACGAGGTCGCTCTGAACAGCGAAGAGGTCAAGTCGGTCGCGGGCAAGTTCGGCGCGAGCCTCGACGCCCTCGGACCCGTCACCGCGATGGACAGCACCGGCGCCATCTCGGTGACGCTGGACAAGGACGGCCGGATCAGCGCCATCGTCGTCAGCCCCCGGTGGAAGGACCACTACACGGCGGCCAGCCTCGTGGGCGGGATCACCGAGGCACAGACCACGGCGGGCACCGACCGCTTCGAGCAGTTCGGGCAGCGCTTCGCCGATGAGGAGGTGGAGCCGGTGAGGATGCCGGCTCCGCTGCTGCACGAGACGCTCGCCGGCCAGCTGGCCGAGATCGCCCAGAGCGGCGACACGGCCGCCACCGCTGCGACGATGGAGCACATCGAGAGCATCCTGCTCGAGCTCACGGAGAGCATCGACGTGGTCAGCACCCAGGTCGAGGCGATGCAGGCCCGGACGTTCACGAGCCAGAGCCCCTCGGGGCATGCTCGGGCCACCCTGGCCGGCAGCGGGACGCTCATCGAGCTCACCTTGGACAAGACGTGGTTGGAGCGTGCCCACCCGACGAATGTCGGTCGTGAGGCCACCCAGGCCATCCAGGGGGCCTACCGCAAGATGGCCGACCAGGACGTCTCCACGATCATCGGCAACAGCGTCATCGGCAAGCTCGACCGCCTCTCCAGGGACCCGGTCGCCCTGGCGAGGGAGTTCGGCCTCCGCGACTGAGCACGGGCACCACCACCGACGAGATTCCAACCAGGGGAGAGAAACCATGACCTACAAAGTGGCACTGGATGCCCTCGCGAAGGACGCCACCATCTGGGACGACACGTCCTCGACGCTGTCGAACGCCTCGACGTCCGCGGCCGGCCTGACGCTCACCGACGACGACTTCTCGTGGGTGGGCAGCTCAGCCGGAGTGAGTTCGACCTACTACCAGCTGCAATACCGCCTTGTCGCACTCCTTGCGGACGGCGACAGGCAGACGACGCACGTCGCTGACACACTCCGCAACATCAAGAAGGCGTACGAGGAGAACGAGGACGCTGCCGAGGCCCGCTACCGGGGCCAGTGGGAGTCCAGGTAGTCGACGCGGCTCCGCTGACCACGACACGACGAGGGGACACGAACATGCCAACTGCCCAGGAGATCATCGATCTCGTCAACACGTTCACCCAGAAGCTGGAAGACCTGCGAAACGGCGTGAACCGCATCATCGACATGCTGCCGTGGGGAATGGGCTGGGTGGGCGACAAGATCCGCGACGCCTGGAACTGGCTGATGGACAAGGTCAGCAGTGTCTGGGATCCGATCGTCTACTACTTCTCCAACCTGGGGTCACCATCGAGTCTCTCCGCGGCCGCAGACCAGTGGAGCTCGGCGGTCGGCGGTCCCGTCAGCGGCCGGGTCGGCGTGGCTGACCTCGGGAGCCTCGCGGTCGACGACAACTGGAGCGGCTCCGCCGCCGAGCAGTACCGCCAGAAGGTCCCGTTGCAGAAGACTGCCCTGACCAGCATCAAGACAACGTTCACCGACGGCATCAGCACGGCGCTCAAGGACCTCTCCTCGGCCATCATCCAGTTCTGGGTCTCCTGCCTCGCGGCGCTCGGAGCACTCATTGCCGCCGCCATCACGGCCGTCGCCTCGACGGCCACGATCTTCGGGGCGCCGGCAGCACCATTCATCCTCGGGGGAGGCGTCGCCATCTTCGGTATCGCCTTCTGGGGCGCGAACGAGATCTTCCTCGGCCAGGGGCGAGGCGCCAACTCCACGCTGACGCAGAAGCTCAACGACAACACTGGTTACCCGGGCGGGAACTGGCCGGTGGCAGCGGTGTGAACGAGCCCCACAGGCCAGCGGTCCCGGGCCGACCTTTCCCACCGAGGGCGCGTGCGCTGACTGCCGCCGTGCTCCTCGTCGTCGACCTGCTCGTGGTCTGGATCTTCGGTGCCTACCTCGCCGACGTGGGGCGGGAGATCCAGCACCGCAGCGGGCTCATCGTCATGATCTCGGCGGCCGTCGGCGCCGGCTGCCTCCTTGTCGTCGTGGTGCTCAACCTGACCCGTCACGGTGCGCCGCGGACGACCCGGCCCAACCGCAACACGGTTGTCTCCGTGGTGTCGGTTGTCGCGTTCCTCAAGCTGGCAGGGGTCGTCCTCGCTTTCCTCCTCATCGGGGTCTTCACCGATCTCGGAGCGCTCGAGATGGGCATCATCGGCGTGGTCGAGTCGCTCGCCGTCATCTGGCTCCTCGTCGGGACCACGCGCCACCTCGCGACGCTCACGACCTGAGAGCCTGCGACTCCCCCCCTTGCGACTTCCCCTCGCGACTCCCCCGGGGGCCGCCCCTGAGGGGACGACGTCAGCGGTCATCGGGTCAGCGCGTCAGCGCGTGAGCGCCAGGACGCCCATCTGGTCGTCCTCGAGCCACCACGGTCCCGGACCCGCGCGAAGCGCCACCCGCTCGCCCACGATCCGGCGACGGCCCCGGTCGAAACCGGTCAACAGCGCTCCGTCCGCGCCGAGGGCCACGACCTCGTCCCCGACCCGCAGGAGCACCGGCCCGTGCGGGTCGGCGGAGATCGACGTTCGCCCGGCCCGGACGGCCCCCAGGACGTCGTCGCCCTCACAGCACACCCACGTCGTCGGAGCACCCGGCAGCGCGTCGGCGCCGGGCCGGTGAAAGTCGCTGCCGCCGATCGCCACCGTCTGCTCGCCCCACGTCTGCCACCAGGCGAGCGGACCGCCCCAGGTGCGCAACATCGGCAGCAGCCACGACGAGTGCCAGATCTCCGCCACGCTCGTCGGCTCGTCGAGCGACATCCGCCACGAGCAGTCCCCTGCGAGCGGGTGGTTGACCGACAGCACGCCACCGCGTTCGGCCACCTCCCGCTGCCACTCGCGGCCCGGCATACGGAAGTCGACGAACCCGATGTCACCGAACGCGTTGGCGTGCCCCTGGTCGGTCGTCACCTCCTGGCCCGGCACGAGCTGGATGCCGTAGCGCTCCCCTACCCCCGGCAGGTGGGCGTGGTGGCTCGTCGTGTTGTGGTCCGTCACGGCGAGCACATCCAGCCCCTGCGAGACGGCCAGGGCGGCCAGCTCCTCGATGCTCAGGGCGCCGTCCGAGTGCAGGGTGTGGGCATGGAAGTCGCCTGCGCGCCAGCGCGTCCCGTCCAGCGAAGGAAGCTGGCGCGGCGGCGGCCGTTCCGGGACCGGCGGGGGCGTCGGCTGGGCCCGGCGCTCGGCCAGCACCTCGGCCGCGCCCACGGCCGTGACGGTGACCCGGTAGGCGACACCGGGGGCGGGAACCCGGTGCAGACCCAGCACCACCTGCCACTCCCCCGCCGTGACCGGGGTCGGCAGGTACCCAGGGGTGGACCACGCCTCGCTGAGGACGAAGTGCGAGCGCGCCCCGCCCGACCAGCCGACCCAGCTGTCCGGGCGCTGACAGCCGAGGTCGATCACGCCCCCGCCCGAGCGGTCGTGCTCGACCTCGACCCGCAGGGCGTCCACCCCCGCCGGGACCTCGAACGCGAGCGCCCTGACCTGCTCCTCCGCGCGGTCCTCCGGATGCCAGGTGCCGCTGCGCTCGAGGAGCCTCATCGGTCCTGGAGCTGGGCCGGTGAGGTGGGCATCAGCACGCCGTCCTCGGCGCCGTAGTGCAGCACCCGGCGCTCGTCGGGGCTGACGACGACCTCGGTGCCGACCGGGGGCTCCTCTCCCTCGGGAACCAGGGCCTGGATCGACGTCTCGCCGCACTGGACCGACACGAGCATCGTGGCGCCGAGGTTCTCCACGATGGCGACCCGGCCGGGCAGGGCATACGGGCCGCCCCCTTCCAGGCGGGTGTACTCCGGACGGAAGCCGACGAGCACGTCGTCGCCCTGCGCCACGACCGACGTGCCGAAGATCGAGCCCGGCACGAGGTTCATCGGGGTCGAGCCGATGAAGTTGGCGACGAAGACGTTGGCCGGCCGGTGGAACACCTCGGACGGGGTCCCCAGCTGCCGGATGTGCCCAGACTCCATCACGGCGATCGTGTCGGCCATCGCCAACGCCTCTGCCTGGTCGTGGGTGACGAAGACCGTGGTCACACTGAGCTCGTGCTGCAGTCGTTTGAGGAACGTCCGTGCCTCGAGGCGCAGCCGCGCGTCGAGGTTGGACAGCGGTTCGTCGAAGAGGAACACCGACGGCTGGTAGGCGATCGCCCGGGCCAGCGCCACTCGCTGCTGCTGGCCACCCGAGAGCTGCCCCGGACGCCGGTCCATGAGCCTGTCGAGCCCGAGGCCGGCTCCCGTCGAAGCGGCCTTGGCCCGCCGCTCCTCCTTGGCCATCTTCTGGATCCGCAGCGGGTAGGAGATGTTGTCGGTGACGTCCATGTGGGGAAAGAGCGCGTAGTCCTGGAAGACCATGGCGACGTCACGCTTTCCGGGAGAGAAGGTCGTGACGTCCTTCCCGTCGAGGAGAAGCTTGCCGCCGGTGGCGTCCTCCAGACCCGCGATGGTCCGAAGCAACGTGGTCTTGCCGCAGCCCGACGGCCCGAGCAGGGCGAAGAACTCACCGTCGGCGATGCTGAGGTTCAGGTCGTCGACAGCGGCCACCCCCCCGGCATACACCTTGGACAGTCCGACGAGTTCGATGCTGGCCATCAGCTCTTGATCCCTCCGTGGAAGCGGAAGCCGTAGCGGCGGTTGACGAAGAGGTAGAGCGCCACCACGGGGAACGCGTAGACGAGCGAGAAGGCCGAGATGAGAGGCAGGTTCGCTCCTCCGCCCTCGTTGTAGAAGGTGTACATCAGGACGCCGGCCGGCATCTTCTCCGGATCGCGCAGGAGGATGTATGCCGTGAGGAAGTCACCCCAGGCGTTGACGAGGGCCCAGACGGCGATCGTCGCCAGACCCGGGCGGGCGATCGGGAGGACGACGTGGCGCAGCACCTGAAGCGGGCTCGCCCCGAAGACCCGGGCGCTCTCCTCGTAGGACGCCGGCGTCGCGTCCATGAAGTCCTTGAGGATGAAGATCGCCGCCGGCAGCAGCCCGCCGGTGAGGACCAGGGTGACGCCGGACCGGTCGTCGATGAGCCCCAGCTGGAACATCAGCAGGAAGATCGGGACCATGGCCGCGGTGCCGGTGACGATCGACGACAGGAGCAGCAGGCTGTAGAGGATGAGGTTGCGGCCGGGCAGCCGGACCCTGGACAGCGCGTAGGCCGCGAGCGCCGAGAAGGCCGTGACGAGGATCATCGCGCCGCCGGAGATGAGGATCGAGTTCTTCAGCGACGAGAGCGCATACGGGTTCTTGCCCAGCTCGCGGAAGTTGTCGAGGGTGAACTGCGGCAGCTTCACCGTCAGGGAGGGGTGGGCGTCGAAGGGTGCTAATACCATCCACAGCAGCGGCAGGGCGAAGAAGACGGACAGGACGGCCAGGAGCACGTAGAAGACGATGCGCCGGACGACGGCAGCTGGGGTCATACCCGGGCCACCGCCTCGGGCTCGACCGGCGTTGTCGGGCCTCGGCGCTCGCGCAGCAGGCGGATGTAGAACAGCGCGATGACCAGGTTGATGAGGAGCATGAGAAAGGAGATGGCTGAGCCGTAACCGAGCTCGCCGCCGTACAGCGCCCGCTGGTAGATGAAGACCGGCAGGGTCTCGGTGGCGTGGTTCGGGCCTCCCGCCGTGAGCAGGTAGGGCGAGAAGTCGTTGAACGTCCAGAGGCTGATGAGCAGGGTGTTCGTCAGGACGTGCCCACGGATGTGCGGGAAGATGACGTCCCGCAGCTGGTGCCACGCGTTCGCCCCGGCGAGCCGGGCGGTCTCGAGCTGCGACGGTGGGACGGCGCCGAGCGCTGCGGAGAACAGCAGCATCGAGAAGGCGGTGCCGCGCCACGTGTTGAAGACGATGATCGAGGCCATCGGGTGCTCGAGGAGCCACGCGGTGTCGGGGGTGTTGAGCAGGGTGCTGAGGGTGCCCCCGTCCCGGTTGAGGAAGGCCACCCAGAGGAAGGCCACGATCGAGCTGGGCAGGATCCACGCGAGGAGGACGAGGCTCTCCACGAGAGTCTTGACGCCCTTGGGCACGGCACGCATCGACGACGCTATGAGGAAGCCCATGACCGACTGCCCGATGACCGCGGACCCGAGGACGAAGATCAGCGTCAGGACGAGCGAGTTGCGGAACGCCGGGTCGCCCAGTGCCTGGGCGTAGTTCGCCAGGCCGACGACCTTGGGGTTGGCGGCCGCTGCTCCCGTCAGCCGGAAGTCCGTGACGCCGAGGTAGATGGTCCACAGCGCCGGAAAGACGAGGAACGCGGCGATGAGCAGGAACCCCGGGGTGACGAAGGCAAGTGCCCGGGTGCGTCCGAGGCCGGCGGCGTCGGACGTCCCCGCGGCGGCCGTCACGACTTCGCGACCTTGTCGGCCCCGGCCACCTTCTCGACCGCCGACTGGTAGGTCGCCGCGGCCTCGTCGACCGACTTGCCGGAGACGATGTCAGCCGTGGCCTGCTGAAGAGCCTGCGAGACCTGCGGATAGACGGCCAGGCCGGGCCGGTAGGCCGTGAGCGGGAGCACCTTCTGGGAGATGAAGGACAGCAGCGGCTCCTTGGCGAGGATCTCGGAGTTGACGTCCTTGCGGGGCGTGATGCGCGGCGAGTCACCGATCAAGGTCTTGACCGCGTCCGGAAGGACGCGCCGGATGATCCGGCCCCGGCGACTGACCGCTGTCGTTCTCGACTCCCCTTCAGGCGGGGGCCACGCCGTCACCGTCACGACTTGGCGACCTTGTCGGCGCCACCGGCGGCCTTTTCCACCGCGGTCTGGTAACCGGCGGCGGCGTCGGCGACGGACTTGCCGGAGACGATGTCAGCCGTGGCCTGCTGGAGCGCCTGCGATACCTGCGGGTAGATGGCGTAGCCCGGACGGAAGCGGGTCAGCGGCAAGATCTTGGCGGAGATCAGACCGAGAAGCGGGTCCTTGCTGAGCACCTCCTTGTTGACGTCCTGACGGGCCGTGATCCGGGGCGTGCCGCCCAGCCCCGCCTTGACCCCATCGGCGCTGTTCATGAAGGTGACCAGCTCCCACGCTTGCTGAGGGAACTTGGTGTTGGGGTTGAGGAACGCACCACCACCACCGGACATCGAGACGAAGTCCTGGTTGCCGACCCCACCGCCCTTGACCTTGGCCGGGATCATCGCGTAGCCCACGTCGGTGTCCCGGCCGGCCATCGAGGCAGACCCCTTGACCGGGTTGATGACCGAGCGCCACAGGTAGTCGCTCTCCAGGAGGATCCCGACCTTGCCGGCCGCGAAGGCGGCGAACGACTCGTCCCGCCCCTTGGCGGCCTGCTGGAAGTTCTTGTCCATCAGTCCGCCGTCGAGGAGCTGCTTGTAGAAGCCGAGGACGTCACGGACGTTCTGGGTGTTGCCCTGCCATTTGTTGTCCTGGTAGATCTCGGCACCGGTGCCGACGAGCAGCGGCAGTGTCCCCTGCATCGTCGTCGCCTCTCCCATTGCTGTGCCGGCGTCGATCTGGATCGGCGTCACACCCGCGACGGCCTTGAGCTTGGCGCCGGCGTCGAGGATCTCCTGCCAGCTCGTCGGCTGCCAGTCGGCGGGGAGGCCCGCCTGGGCGAAGAGCTTCTTGTTGAAGTACAGCACCCGTCCGTCCGTGCCTCCGGGGATCCCATAGACCTTGTTGTTGAACGACGTGTTGGCCTGGACCGACTTCGGGATCTGGCTCCAGCCCTCCCAGGAGTCCACCGACGCGCCGACGACGTCGCTGAGCGGCTTGATGTAACCGGCCTCGGCGAACTCGCCCACCCAGATGCCGTCCAGGGCCATCACATCAGCGCCGGACCTGCTCTTGAGGTCGAGGGCCATCTTGGCCTTGTACTGCTCGTCGTCGACACCCGAGGGCTGGAACTTGAGCGTGACGTTGACGCCCTTGGCCTTCTCCATCTCGGTGAACTTCGGGATGACGTAGTTGGCGTACCAGTCCGCCTCGTTGGCGTTCTTGCCGCCGGCGATGGAGTTCGAGGTCACCGTGAGGGTGACGTCCTTCGCGCCGGCGTTCTGCGTCGCGTTGCCGGCGCCCGAGGACCCCTTGTCGCACGCGGCGACGAAGGTCCCGAGGAGCAGGATCGTGGCGGCCGGAAGAATCCGCCGCATGGTGGGACCGCCGAGAACCGAGCGCTGCCGTGCCGTCATTGTGGACTCCCTCAGGGTGCGGGCGGTCCGGCATCTGCGGCCGGATGCGCTATGACGCTGACCATGCTAGGTGTGGTTGTCCTGACATTACAGAGGCGAAAGGAAGAACTTTTCCTACCTGTGTCGTTGATGCGAGCGCGCCAGACCTCGACCGGTGGGCTCAGCGGGTGCGCGCCACCCGCCCCTCCTCCCACACTGGCTCATCCGACTCGTAGACCCGACCATCGGCACCGAAGACGAGGAACCGGTCGAACCCGCGGGCGAACCACCGGTCGTGGGTCACCGCGACCACGGTGCCGTCGAAGGCCTCGAGCCCCTCCTCCAGCGCCTCGGCCGAGTCGAGGTCGAGGTTGTCCGTCGGCTCGTCGAGGAGGAGGAGGGTGGCACCGGACAGCTCGAGCAGGAGGATCTGGAACCGGGCCTGCTGACCTCCGGACAACGTCTCGAAGGTCTGCTCGGAGGACCGCGCGAGCTCGTAGCGGTCGAGCGCCCGGGCCGCCTCCTCGCGCGGCTTCCCGGCGCGGTGCTCGTCGCCACGGTGGAGGACCTCGAGCAGGGTGCGCCCGAGAAGGGACGGGTGCTCATGGGTCTGGGCGAACCAGCCCGGCCGCACCCGCGAGCCGAGCCGCACGGAGCCGGTATGGGCGACCGTGGCCGGCACGATGTCGCCGACCGGCCGGTGCTCGAGGTCGGGGTCGGAACCGCCGGCCGCGAGCAGCCGCAGGAAGTGCGACTTGCCCGAACCGTTCGACCCCAGCACCGCAACCCGCTCGCCGTACCAGATCTCCAGGTCGAAGGGCTCCATCAGCCCGCTGAGCTCCAATCCCGACGAGATCACGGCACGCTTCGCCGTCCGACCCCCGCGCAGCCGCATCGTGACGTTCTGCTGCACCGGCACCGCCTCCGGAGGACCCGCGTCGACGAAGCGTCGAAGCCGGGTCTCGGCAGCCTGCAGCCTGGCGGCCATGTCCGAGTTGTAGGCGGCCTTCTGGCGGTACATGACCACGAGGGCCTTGAGCTTCGCGTGCTCCTCGTCCCACCGCTTGCGCAGCTCCTCGAGCCTCGCGAAGCGGTCGACCCTGGCCTGGTGGTAGGTCTCGAACCGCCCGGGGTGCACCCACAGCATGGACCCCGCGGCGCCGGGCTCGAGCGTCGCGATGCGGGTCGCCACGCGGCCCAGCAGCTCGCGGTCGTGGCTGACGAACAGCACGGTCTTGGGCGAGGCGATGAGCTGCTCCTCCAGCCACCGCTTCGCCGGCACGTCGAGGTAGTTGTCCGGCTCGTCGAGCAGCAGCACCTCCTCCGGCCCGCGCAGGAGTGCCTCGAGGACGAGCCGCTTCTGCTCCCCGCCTGACAGGGTCGTCACCCGGCGCCACTGCGCCTTCTCGAACGCCAGACCGACTGCCGACGTCGAGCACACGTCCCACAACGTCTCGTACTCGTAGCCGCCGGCATCGCCCCAGTCGACCAGTGCCTGGGCGTAGTCCATCTGGCTCTGCTCGCTCTCGTGCTCCACCATCACGAGCTCGGTGCGCTCGACCTCCGCGGCAGCGGAGCGGATCTTCTGCGGCGCCACCGACAGCAGCAGGTCGCGCACCGTGGAGTCGTCGCGGACCTTGCCGACGAACTGCCGCATGGTCCCCAGTCCGCCGGTGCGGGTCACCGCCCCCTCGTGCGCCACGAGGTCACCGGCGATGATCCGGGTCAGCGTCGTCTTGCCCGTGCCGTTCGGCCCGATGAGCGCGACCTTGGCACCCTCGCCCACCCGAAGCGAGACGTCGTGGAGCAGCGGCCGCCCGTCCGGCAGCGAGAAGGTGACGGTGTTGACGTCGACATGGCCCACGAGGGCCCACTCTTCCAAAGCAGCCGCCGCGCGTCACGTGGATTGACTCGGCCGCACCGAGCCGCGAGCGAGGACACGGCCGAGGACCCGGTATGCCGGGTGCTCATCTCGCGAGCAGGGCCCGGCTCCAGGGGTCGAGCAGGAACGCCCCGAAGCGGGCGGTGGGACACCGGTCGAGGCGTCCACAGCTCCTCAGCTGAGGACATCTGGACGACGGACCGGACCGGGGCGTCCACAGCTCCTCAGCTGAGGGCGAACAGACCTTCGTTCCCTCGGTGCCCCGACCCGTCAGGCCAGGGCGTCACGCCGGGCACGAGCCTCGTGCGCCCTGGAAGCCAGCCGGTCGTCGGGCGGGTAGCCGACCTCCTCGAGGCTGAGGCCGTGCGCCGGCATGACGACGACACCGGGGTCGCGCCGCCGGCCGGCAAGCACCGCGGCCGGCCAGTCGGTGGCGCGCCGGCCCTGCCCCACAGGGACGACCGCGCCGACGAGCGAACGCACCATCGAGTGGCAGAACGCATCGGCGACGACCGTGCCGGTCAGCACGCCGTCGTCGAGCCGGCTCCACGAGTAGTCCAGCAGCGTCCGGACCGTCGTCGCCCCTTCGCGCTTCCGGCAGAACGCGGCGAAGTCGGCCAGGCCGACCAGCGTGCGGCTCGCCACATGCATCGCGGCGACGTCGAGTGTGCCCTTGACCCGGACGGTGTCACGCCGGCGGAGCGGGTCGTGCGCGGCCTCGTCGTCGGACAGCCGGTAGAGGTAGCTCCGAGACGTCGCGGAGAAGCGCGCGTCGAACCCGTCCGCGGCGCGGCTCACCCGGCATACCCAGATGTCCTGCGGGAGTATGCCGCTCAGCCGGGTCTGCGCTGCGTCCTCCGGCGAGCGGCTGGACCGCCCGGGCAGCCTCGACCAGAGCTCGGCGTCGACGTCCGCGTGAGCCACCTGGCCGCGGGCATGCACCCCGGCGTCGGTGCGACCGGCGACGGTCAGCCGCACCGGCTCGGGGTCGCGGAGCGCCGTCCTCAGGGCGCTGGACAGCTCCTCCTCGATGGTCCGAAGACCCGGCTGCGCGGCCCAGCCCGAGAAGTCGGTGCCCTCGTAGGCGACCTCGAGACGGACCCGCAGCGTCGTCGCCATGCCGGCGAGCCTAGCCACGGGTAGGTGTGGGCCGCTCGCGGCGGGGGCAGTGCCCGGGTCAGCGGGCGCGTTCGACGAGGCCCCGGACGAAGGCCGCCTGGCCGACGTGCTGGGTCGTGTCGCCGAGGACGCTGACGAGCCGGACACCGAGAGTGACGGGAGGGTCCCAGTGCTCGTCCACCACCGCGTCGTAGTCGTCCTCGGACAGGCCCTCGAGGAAGCTGACCGTCCGGGCATGCACGGCGTCGTGGTACTCCGCCAGGAGCGGCCCCGACAGTCCGGTGACCTTGGCGACGTCCGCGCTGCTCTGGCCGTAGCCCGTCGCGGTTTTGGCGAAGGGTAGGTCGAAGCGCCGGACGAAGTCGTCGCTGAGCCACACCTGCTCGGTGCTGCCCGACCGACCGAGCGCCTCCGCGGCAGCGGCGATGTGGTCGTCCTGCACCCTGCTGAGGTGCCAGACGAGCCAGGCGATGGAGTTGGCCTCCGCGTCGACCCGGTGGGCGAGCTCCTCGGGGGTCAGCCCGTCGACCACCCCGGCGACCAGCTCGCGCACCCGGTGGAAGGACTCGGTGAACAGCTGTGCTGCGTTCATCCTGCGACGCTACCGTGACGTCATGGATCGCCTCACACTGGACGAGGCGCTGCAGAACCGCGAGGCGGTGCTGCGCGCGTTCGTCGCACCGGACGGCAGCCTGCGGTCCATGCCCACCCGGCTGGCCAAGCGGCTCGTCGTGCTGAACCACGTGGCGCAGTCGTTCCCCATCGGCGAGACCTGGCCGGAGCAGGAGGTCAACGGCCGGCTCTCACGCTTCCTCCCGGACGTCGCCATGCTGCGCCGCCACCTCGTCGACGAGGGCTTCCTCGAGCGGCGCGACGGGCGCTACTGGCGCGCCGGCGGCACGACCGATCTCTGAGTGAGCGCGGCGACTCCCCGCTGAAGCCAGGCCGGCGCGACTCAGCGCACCGCGGGTCGCTCAGCAGATGACCGCGGCGACTCAGCGCACCATGGGGCGCTCAGCACACGGCATACGGTGTGCTGAGCGACGCGGGGTGGGCGGAGTGCTGCGACGAAGCCCCCCGGCGCGTTCTCGCGTCGAGGGGCTTCGGTCCATCAGTGGCGGGGAGGCTACCGGCCGTCCTCGCCGCCGGCCTTGGTGAAGCCGGCAGCGTGGGCAGCGTCGGCGGTCCTGAACCAGACCTCGGCGTCCGTCTGGTCGTACCACTGGCCGTCGGGCTCGTGGAACTTCATCGAGTCCTTGTTGCCCTTGATGTCGAACCCGACCGGTGCAGAGCCGTCCTCGTTCGGGGCGGCAGAGTCGGCGCCGTACTCGCCCACGGTCGCCTCGGGGGCGTCCTGCGGCTCCTGGGCCACGGCGGCCTCGGTGTCGGCGTTGACCAGGCTGGCGGCCTCGGTCGAGTCGTCCGCCTTCGTGTCGGCCGGAGTGTCCGTCCTCGGAGCATCCTTCGGGGGAGCATCCTTCCGGGGAGCGTCCTTGGCTGCGCGCCTCGTGGCGGCCTCGGCCTCCTTGACGGTCGCCTTCTTGGCGGAGAGCGGCTCGCGGACGAGCTCGATCACGGCCATGGGGGCGTTGTCGCCCTTGCGGGCCCCGATCTTCGTGACCCGGGTGTAGCCCCCCTGACGCAGCTCCATGTCGGGGGCAATCTCGGTGAAGAGACGGTGCACGACGCCCTTGTCCCGGACGACGGTGAGCACCCGACGGCGCGAGTGCAGGTCACCGCGCTTGGCGAAGGTGATGAGGCGCTCGGCCAACGGACGCAGGCGCTTGGCCTTGGTCTCGGTCGTCGTGATCTGGTCGTGCTCGAAAAGCGACGTGGCAAGGTTCGCCAGCATCAGCCGCTCGTGGGCCGGACCGCCACCGAGACGGGGACCCTTTGTGGGAGTAGGCATGTGTCGTTCTCCTAAGATCAGGGTCGGTGGGTCAGAGCTGCTCGTCCTCGGCGAGGGCACGGCCGTCGTCGGCCACCTCGTCGAAGTCGTCGAAGTCGTCGCCGTAGTTGTCGAGGATGGCGCTCGGGTCGAACCCCGGCGGGCTGTCCTTGAGCTGCAGGCCCATCCCGACGAGCTTGGCCTTGACCTCGTCGATCGACTTGGCACCGAAGTTGCGGATGTCGAGCAGGTCGGCCTCGCTGCGCCCGACGAGCTCCCCCACGGTGTGGATGCCCTCGCGCTTGAGGCAGTTGTAGGACCGGACCGTCAGGTCGAGGTCCTCGATCGGCAGGGCCATGTCGGCGGCGAGCGCGGCATCCGTCGGGGACGGGCCCATGTCGATGCCCTCGGCCTCGACGTTGAGCTCGCGGACGAGGCCGAACAGCTCGACGAGGGTCTTGCCCGAGGAGGCCATGGCGTCACGAGGAGCCATGGAGCTCTTCGTCTCGACATCGAGGATGAGCTTGTCGAAGTCGGTGCGCTGCTCGACGCGGGTCGCCTCGACGCTGTACTTCACGGCGAGGACGGGGCTGTAGATCGAGTCGACCGGGATCCGGCCGATCTCCGCGTCGCCCGCCTTGTTCTGGGCGGCCGAGACGTAACCGCGGCCGCGCTCGACGGTCAGCTCCATCTCGACCTTGCCCTTGCCGTTGAGCGTGGCGATGTGCAGGTCGGGGTTGTGCACCTCGACACCGGCCGGGGGCGCGATGTCGGCAGCGGTGACGACGCCGGGGCCCTGCTTGCGCAGGTACATGACGACCGGCTCGTCCTGCTCCGAGGAGACGACCAGCGACTTGAGGTTGAGGATGACCTCGGTGACGTCCTCCTTGCACCCGGGGATGGTCTGGAACTCGTGGAGGACCCCGTCGACCCGGATCGAGGTGACGGCCGCACCGGGGATGCTCGAGAGGAGGGTGCGCCGCAGGGTGTTGCCGAGCGTGTAGCCGAAGCCCGGCTCGAGCGGCTCGATGGTGAACCTGGAGCGGCTGTCGTTGACAACCTCTTCGGACAGGACGGGACGCTGTGCGATGAGCACTGTTCTGTTTCCTTTCCACGGGCGACCGCTATTTGACGCCTCGTGACTGCTGAGGACGAAGTCCTCGGCGGTCGACCAACCTCTGTCTGCAGGTCAACCGCAACCCCAACCGCATACGGGCCGTACTGAGGCAACCACGCGAGCAGCTGGGGGGCACTCGGGGGGTAGGCCCGCCAGGGCCGAACCCCCCGAGCGATCAGGTCTTGGAGTAGAGCTCGACGATCAGCTGCTCCGTGAGGATCGTGTCGATCTGGGCACGGGTCGGCAGCTGGTGGATGAGGACCTGGAGGGTGCCCTCGGAGACGTGCATCCAGGCCGGGAGGGGGCGCTCGCCGAACGTCTGGCGAGCCAGCTCGATCGGGAAGGTCTTGCGTGACTGCTCCCGGACGGTGACGATGTCGTACTGCTCGACCCGGTAGGACGGGACGTCGACGCGGTGCCCGTTGACCCTGAAGTGTCCGTGCGTCACCAGCTGACGCGCAGCCCTTCGGGTCCGCGCCAGACCGGCCCGGTAGACGACGTTGTCGAGCCGCGACTCGAGGATGGTCAGGAGCGTCTCACCGGTCTTGCCGGGACGGGAAGCCGCCTCCTTGTAGTAGCGGACGAACTGCTTCTCCATGACGCCATAGGTGAAGCGGGCCTTCTGCTTCTCCTGCAGCTGGGTGAGGTACTCCTTCTCCTGGATCCGGCGACGGCCGTGCTGGCCGGGTGGGAAGGGACGCAGGTCGAAGTTCTTGTCGCCGCCGACGAGGTCGACCTTGAGGCGACGCGACTTCTTGGTGATGGGGCCGGTGTAACGAGCCATGGTTTATCGGACTTCCTTCACGAGATCTTGTCGGGCCGGCCGGTCAGACGCGACGGCGCTTGGAGGGGCGGACGCCGTTGTGCGGCGAGGGCGTGACGTCGCTGATCGCGCCGACCTCGAGGCCGGCCGCGGTGAGGGAACGGATCGCGGTCTCGCGACCGGATCCGGGGCCTTTGACGAAGACGTCGACCTTGCGCATGCCGTGTTCCATGGCCCGGCGGGCGGCGGCCTCGGCAGCCATCTGCGCGGCGAACGGGGTCGACTTGCGCGAGCCCTTGAAGCCGACCTGACCGGACGAGGCCCAGGCGATCACGGCCCCCGTGGGGTCGGTGATCGAGATGATCGTGTTGTTGAACGTGCTCTTGATGTGAGCATGCCCGTGGGCGACGTTCTTCTTCTCCTTGCGGCGCACCTTCTTGGCGCCGGCGGCTGCACGCTTCTGGGGAGGCATTACTTACCAACCTTCTTCTTGCCGGCCACGGTGCGCTTCGGGCCCTTGCGGGTGCGCGCGTTCGTCTTGGTGCGCTGTCCCCGCACGGGCAGGCCACGACGGTGGCGGATGCCTTCGTAGGAGCCGATCTCGACCTTGCGGCGGATGTCGGCGGCGACCTCGCGGCGCAGGTCACCCTCGATCTTGTAGCTGCCCTCGAGGAAGTCACGCAGCTTGACGAGCTCGGCGTCGGTGAGGTTCTTGACGCGGGTGTCGGGGCTGACGCCGGTCGCCGTCAGCGCTGCCTGGGAGCGGGTGCGGCCCACACCGAAGATGTAGGTGAGTCCGACCTCGACGCGCTTCTCGCGCGGTAGGTCCACACCAACAAGTCGTGCCATGTCGGTTGTTCTCCTGATCAGTTGCGGAGGTCTGGAGCGGACACCGTTCCGAGGTCCCGGATGGGAACGGGCGCGGGGCCCTCCTCGGTCCTCGGCCTCCGTGCCGAGGGTGACGTCCTGCGCTGGTCGGTGACCAGCCACAGGGGCCGGGTGCTGCTGTCGTGCCTGTCTACTGCGTGCTGCAAAGCTCTGTTCCGGTCGTGCGTGCTGCCCTGCTCAGCCCTGGCGCTGCTTGTGGCGCAGGTTCTCGCAGATCACCATGACCCGCCCGTTGCGGCGGATCACCTTGCACTTGTCACAGATCTTCTTCACGCTCGGCTGAACCTTCATCTGCCTGCTGTCTCTGTGTCGTGCGCCGTGCGGAGTGACGCGGAGGCGTCATCCCGACCGGCGCGGGTCGGCCGTTGGAGGTGGTGCTCGGAGTGCTTCGGTGGTGCTTCGGTGGTGCGTCAGCGGTAGCGGAAGACGATCCGGCCACGGTCGAGGTCATACGGTGAGAGCTCCACCACCACACGGTCCTCGGGGAGGATCCGGATGTAGTGCTGACGCATCTTGCCCGAGATGTGCGCGAGGACCTTGTGACCGTTCGAGAGCTCGACCCGAAACATCGCGTTCGGGAGAGCCTCGACGATCGTGCCCTCGATCTCGATGACGCCGTCCTTCTTGGCCATATCCTCCGTCAATCCGTTGAGTGGTTTGCCCGTGCGTGTTCTACTGGGTCTTTTGCCTGAGGGCGGGCAAAGATCATGGGTGTCGGAGCACACGACACCCAACGGACGATCTTACGGCAGCCCCGTGCCCAGGCCTAATCCAGCGCTTGGGGCTCCGCCCCGGTTGGGGCTTGCCGAAAGCGCCGGTGTGGAAGGCCGTCAGCGATCACGCCGCGAGGGGCGCGTATGCCGCGCCGAGGGCCGCCAGCCGGGCCCGCCCGCCGTCGATGTCGGTGAGCACCCACAACCCCCCGTCGGTCACCGCGACGGTGTGCTCCCAGTGGGCGGCACGCGAGCCGTCCCGCGTCACGACCGTCCAGTCGTCGGTCATGACCCGGGTCTCGGCCGAGCCCCACGTCGCCATCGGCTCGACTGCACCGGTGAAGCCGGAGCGGACGACCGGGCCGTGGTCGCGGACCCCGTAGTTCGGGATCTGCGGGTCCTCGTGCATGGAACGGCCGATGCCGTGCCCGACGTACTCCTCGACGATGCCGTAGTCGTGCCCGTGCCGCTTCCCCGACGCGAGGATGCTTGCCTCGACGGCCTCGCCCACGGCATACAGGCGCGCACCGACGGCCAGGGCGGCCACGCCGGCCCACAGCGAGACCTCGGTGGTCTCGAGCAGGCGCAGGTCCGGCTCGCTGGCTGCCTCGGTGCCGCCGACGACGAGGGAGATCGCGGCGTCGCCGTTCCAGCCCTGCACCTCGGCGCCACAGTCGACCGAGAGCAGGTCGCCGTCCTGCAGGACCCGCTCTCCCGGTATGCCGTGCACGACCTGCTCGTTGACACTGGTGCACAACGTGTGGGAGTAGCCCGGCTCGAGCTGGAAGTTCGGGATCCCGCCGTACGAGCGGATGAACTCCTCCGCGAGAGTGTCCAGGTCGCGGGTCGTCATCCCCGCGGCGGCCTCGCGCTGCAGCAGCCGCAGGGTCTGCCCGACGAGCAGGCCAGCCCGGCGCATGAGCAGCAGCTGCTCATCCGTCTTGGCCGGGGTCTGCCTGCGCCCGAACATCAGCGGTGCAGACCGTCGATCGCCGCGAGAAGCCGTGCGGTGACCTCGTCGACGTCGCCCATGCCGTCGACCTTGACGAGCACGCCGTGCTGCTCGTAGAGGTCGAGGAGCGGGTGGGTCTGCGCGCGGTAGATGGCCTGGCGCTCACGGATCACCTCCTCGCTGTCGTCGACGCGGTCCTCGACGCGAGCGCGGCGCATGAGCCGGCCGACGACGGCGTCCTCGTCGACGGTGAGCTCGAGCACACCGTCGAGGGGGTGGCCGGTGGACGCGAGGAACGCGTCGAGGAAGTCGACCTGTCCGGTCGTGCGTGGGTATCCGTCCAGGAGGAACCCGTTGCTTGCGTCGTCCCAGCCCAGCCGGTCCTTGACGATCTCGTTGGTCACCTCGTCGGGCACGTAGCCGCCCGATGCCAGGATCTGCTCGACCTGACGGCCGAGCTCGGTCTGGTCGTTGATGTTGGCCCGGAAGATGTCACCGGTGGAGATGGCAGGGATCGAGCACTTCTCGGCGATGCGCAGCGACTGGGTGCCCTTGCCCGCCCCCGGCGGCCCCATGATGAGCAGCCGCATCACCGGAGGAACCCCTCATAGTTGTGCTGCTGCAGCTGGGCCTGGATCTGCTTGACGGTCTCGAGGCCGACGCCGACGATGATGAGGATCGATGTGCCGCCGAACGGGAAGTTCTGGTTGGCCCCGATCGCGACCAGGGCGATGAGCGGGATGAGCGAGATCGCGGCCAGGTAGATGGCGCCAGGGACGGTGATCCGGCTCAGGACGTAGTCGAGGTACTCGGCTGTCGGCCGCCCGGCCCGGATGCCCGGGATGAAGCCGCCGTACTTCTTCATGTTGTCGGCGACCTCGGTCGGGTTGAAGGTGATCGAGACGTAGAAGAACGTGAAGAACAGGATGAGGCCGACGTAGCCGACCATGTACAACGGGTGGTCACCGCGCGTCAGGGTGTTGCTGATCCACTGCACCCAACCGGGCGGTGGCTGCCCGTTCTGCGGCGTGTTGAACTGCGCGATGAGCGCGGGCAGCGAGAGCAGCGAGCTGGCGAAGATGACGGGGATGACTCCGGCCATGTTGACCTTGAGCGGGATGTAGGTCGAGCTGCCACCGTACATGCGGCGACCGACCTGGCGCTTGGCGTACTGCACCGGGACCCGGCGCTGCGACTGCTCGACGAAGATGACGAGCGCCATGACGACGAAGCCCATGAGGATGATGCCGATGAAGACGTCCCAGCGGCCGTCCTTCTGCTGGATCTGCCACAGCGAGCTGGGAAAGCCGGAGGCGATGGAGGTGAAGATCAGGACGGACATCCCGTTGCCGATGCCGCGGTCGGTGAGCAGCTCGCCCATCCACATGATCAGGCCGGTGCCGGCGGTCAGGGTCAGGACCATGATCACGATCGTCACCATCGACTCGTTGTCCAGGATCGAGGTGCAGCTCGGGCCGAAGATCCGGCTCGGGTTGCGCGCGAAGGTGATCAGCGTCGACGACTGCAGCACGGCCAGACCGATGGTGAGGTAACGGGTGTACTGCGTCATCTTCGTCTGACCGGCCTGACCCTCCTTCTTCAGTGCCTCGAACCTCGGGATGACGACGGTCAGCAGCTGGACGATGATGCTCGCGGTGATGTACGGCATGATCCCCAGCGCGAAGATCGACAACTGGAGCAGCGCGCCGCCGCTGAAGAGGTTGGCCAGGCCGATGAAGCCCGACTGGGGGTCGGCTCCCTCGAGGCAGCCGCGCACCTTCGTGTAGGACACCCCGGGCGTCGGGACGGCAGTGCCGAGCCGGTAGACCGCGATGACGAACAGCGTGAACAGCAGCTTGTTGCGCAGGTCGGGCGTCTTGAAGGCGCGGACAAAGGCCGTGAGCACTGATCCTCCTGTTGCCGCGGCGCACGCGACCTGAGCAGACGTGATGGTGACCGGTGAAGACCCCGGGCGGGTGTTGGGGGGAACTCGGGGGTGGGTGTTGGGGGGAACTCGGGGGGCGGAGCCCCCCGAGCGTGAGGATACCTTGCACGAGAACACCCCGGTTCTCCCATCCTTCGGGAAGAGGGCCGGT
>JAABUT010000870.1_pt1 | contig 40829 bp, 55 predicted proteins | sample 5559281 | NCBI WGS metagenome assembly JAABUT01 (sample SAMN10711880, study PRJNA513359) | rock metagenome | isolation source: Antarctica rocks | place: Antarctica: Victoria Land, Ricker Hills nord | collected 2016-01-04 | reverse complement strand
CGTCGAGCGCATGTAGCCGCCGCAAGCCGCTTGCCCCAGGCCGAGCCAGCCGCTATAGCCGCGCCACGGTCGGAGTATAGCTCAGCCTGGTAGAGCACTGTGTTCGGGACGCAGGGGCCGGAGGTTCAAATCCTCTTACTCCGACCAGACTTTCCCGGTTTTTTGTGCCATTGCGAAGTCGATGGTAGCTATTGCAACAGTGCCCGGAAGTTCACTTGAACACATCGGGGCTTTTACCCCTGGTCTGTTCTCGCTTGAATCTCCCCAGACGCCCCTTCGCAGCAGCATCCCGCATGTTCGCGGCTTGGCTGCCCAGGAACAGGTGATCCGGCCGCACGCACCTCGGATTGTCGCATCGATGGCAGACCCCGAGCTTGCCCGGGTCGCCGTGGTGGATCGCCCAACTCACCCGGGACGCCTTCCACATGCGGCCGTCGAGCTTGAACATGCCGTAGCCCTTGTCATCAAGCGATGCCGTCCACAGCCAGCATCCATCTGCCTTCGCGACCTTGGCCCAAAAGCGGGCGAGCACCTTTTCCGTAATCGTGGGAGGCCGAGCGTAAGCGCGATAGGGCCACATGCTTCCCTCATTCCGTATATATGAAATAAGGTAGGGCGCTCTTGCGCGCCGGGCAATAGCGTATATACGAAACGGATGTCTTTGACCTTCGCGTCCATGCCCGGCACACCGCGTCCGATGGGGCGCAAGAAACTCTGGACCGAGCGCATCCTGTTGCCGCTCGCGGACGGCACCCTGGCGCGCATCGCGACCGTGCTGCTCGAAGGGCAGGACAGGACGGAGTTCATTCGAGAGGCGGTTGACCGTGAGATTGAGCGTCGCGAGGCCGCGCGTATGGTGGCCGGGCGTTCCGAGTGACACCCTGCCCCGATGGCCGCCAACCTCTCCGCCCGCCGCCGCGCCAACCTGGTGCTCGCCCAGCCCATCGTGTAGCTCGCCGGCGCGTTCCTCGGCATCACCTGCTCGTGCGGCCTGACCCTGGCCGAGGACATCCGGCGGCTGCGGTGCGCGGCCTGTCGCCTGCCATCGGCGCGGGTGGTGCTGGCGACGCGGTATCCGCCGCAGCGTGGGGACGAGCGGGTGGGTCCGGCCCACCCATACGCCTGCCGAATGGGCCGAGGCGCGCGCGTTTTGGGCGCAGGTAGAGGAGGCTGTCAGTGGCATGTGACGAGTCCAGAACCACCACCACCAAGCGCCGTTACGAGGTTCGCTTCGTTGAAGGCGAGGATGACGAAGCAAAGCCGCTCCCGGTGCTTGGATGGCACGATACGCTTGAGGGTGCCGTTAGAATGGCAAAGGCTTGGAAACTCCGACCAAGCGTTTCCAGTGTGTGGGTTGTCGACCTCGAAGCGGAAGACGGAGGTGACTATGCCGAGCGATAGCGACTCAGGAACCACCACCGCACCCTTTCCGCTGCACTGGTCGAGCACGCCATCGAACTCGGTGCTTCGAGCCTGTCGCAACTGCCGGCACACCGCCTGGTGCGCCTACGAGGGGCGCTGCATGGATGTGCTGGTGTCCGACGATTACACGGCCTGGTGCATGGACGAGCACCGGCGCAGCCAGGAGCACAGGTGATGTCCGGAACCACCCCAATTCGGGAGCGGATGCCGACGATCGCCGAGATGCAGGCAGGCGCGGAGGAGGTCATGCGGAACTGCATGGCGCTTCATGGCCAGTCGGTTGACGAGGCTATAGTGCGACGACAGGCGGCCAAAATGGTGCGGGCCATCCGTCCGCGTGTGAGGGAGGTTTGGGGTGCCCGCTGATCCAGGAACCACCGACTTGGCCGTCCTTGCTGCGCCAGAGCAACCCATCCCGCGCGACCTGCTCAAAGATCTCGCGATGGACGTAGGCAAGGAAGTCGCCGCCTACATTGAGCGCATGTACCCCAAGGCGGTCGAGGCCACGTCGAGCACATTCCTGCTGGCAGTCCGCAACTGCGTCCACAACGAAATCGTCGCGACCATGGGCCTGTCCAGCATCGGGGAGATTGAGCAGCGGCTGGCGCGACGCAAGCAGGAGCGACGGCAACTCCGCTCGGTGTGGAAGGCGGCGCGCACCGTCAAGCCCGGCGAGCACGGCAAGGTAGACGACATCCTGGCGGGACGCGTCCCTTTGGAGCCTGACCTGTGAACAGCACCGACGACCCGACGACCACCGGCAGGAGCACCTACGATGCTGGCTTTAGGCATGCGATGTCGGTAGCGGCCACTCTGGCGCGCGACATGCTGCCAGCAGGCGAAACGTTAGACGCCTACAGAGATGCGCTCCTTGAGCGTAAGGCTCCTTACGAGGAAACTGTCACCAATGCCCGCTGATCCGCAGACCACCGCCCAAGCCTTCCACCCTGGCGATGAGGTCGGGTGCCACCGTGGCATGTTCGAGCGCCCCGGCACCGCGCTCGGGGTAGGGCGCATCCCGGGCTGCTACCAAGTCAGGATTATCGGCTTGGATACCATGGATGTTCCTCCAAGCGAGTTGCGCCTGATCTCCGGTATGAACGCTACCGATCAAGCCCGCATGGGGGCGCTACGCAATGTCGGTTGATTCAGAAGCCACCACTCGATCGCTGCGTCCCTGGTACATGCGCATCTTCTGGCCCAAGTTCGGCTGGGCGCTTTACGAGAACGGCCGCTGGTGCTGCCGGCGCCTGACCTATTTCGCGGATGGCACGCATGACTGACCGATCTGAGACGACGGGGAGCCTTGAAACGACGAAAGGCCGCCGCAGGGGTGATCCTGCGGCGGCACGGTCGCCTTGGGCGAGGCGGGATCGTCGTTACTGCACGGCCCCAAACTGCGACCCGTTCGACCCATAGAGCGTGTAGCCCTGTGCCGTGATGGTCCCGATCGCCGTCCCTGCCCCGTTGTTCACGGTGGTGGGGTTCGCCGCGGTGCCGCTGCCCGTGCGGTCGATCTCCATCCACGCCCCGGCCGGCACCGCCAGGCTTGACCCCACGGTGCCCGATGGCATTCGCGTGTTGGCCAGGGTGACCGTGCTCACCGCGCTCAGGTTGTTCGGGATGAGGACCTTGGCGTGCTCGTGCGCGCCGTAGAGGGTGAAGCTGCTCACGATGCTGAACTCGGCGCCGACCGTCGAGGGCTGGAGCCGGTCGTACGTGTAGGTGCCGAATTTTTGGAGGATGGACAGCGGCGTCGGCAGGGCGGGCTCCAGGACCATGTTCTGGCTGTTGGTGGCGCCGGACACGTCAGACAGCGTGAAAGTGTGCAGCCGGAAAGCGACGTCGGCGTCCAGCCCCTCTGTCCCGGGCGTGCCGGCAAACAGCGCCGAGCCGGTGCTGGTGAACGGCGCGCTGCCGTCCCACTGCAGGGCCAGGTCATCGACATCGACCTGGGCGCCGTAATTGACCCGGAAGAGCTGCACGTTGTTGGCGCTCACGGGGGTCGCGGTCGCCGTGATGCCGCGGAAATTGAGGATCTTGGTCCCGATCAGCCGCACTTGCGAGCCGGTGAACGAGAACAGGGTATAGGGCGTGCCTACATCCTCGATGTGCGTCCCGATCAGGGTGGTGTTCGCGTCTGTCTGGAAGCTGATTGGGGTGTTGGCGTAGAAATGCTCGTAGTTGCACCGTATGCACACGTCATCCGAGCGCCCGTTGCCGCCCCAATATATCCCGGCGTCGCTCAGCAGGCCGGCACCGGAGATGCTGCCGCCATTGTGGTAATACATGTCCTCGCTGATATTCCCGGTCCCGTTGAAGTTGTTCCGGAACAGGGAGGCCTGCGCGCCGCTGCACAGTATCTTGCTATGGGTGTTCTGAAAACTGAATCCGTTGCCGGTGCGGCTGCCGCGATCGTGGCAGTCCCACCCGGGATGCACGGCCTGCCCGTTCGCCAGCGTCTCGCTGCTGCCGGTGAGGTTACTGATCCTGGAGAACAGCAGGGAGCCCTCAAGCAGCGTGACGGAGGACTGCTGCCCGGTCTGGTCGTTGATGTAGTTGCACTCGGCGCCGTCCCAATCCACGTCGCCTTTGGGGTTGGCTCCGGTCGGATCGCCGATCACCAGGCAGGGAGCGTTGATCGCCGCTTGCCGCAGGTCGAACCGCTTGTTGAAGCGGCCCTTCCACCCATTGGGGGATGCGGGGACGCTGAGACCATTCGGCAGGTTGAACTCGACCGCGAGAACATCCGGCTCGTCGCACTCGACGCCGGCCGTGTCGCAGTAGGTGAACGCCTTCTGGAGCAGCGTCCCGTTGGCCGACTGCACAGCGGCGGTCTGGCCGGCACCGAACACCATGCCGGCGATCTTCTGGATATTGAGGTGGCCGTTCGAGAGCGCAGCCGTGCCGAACCCCTGCGCACCGGTCGGATCGTCCAGGATTGCCGTGTATGGAAGGTACGTCGCGTTCGCGACCATCGGAGCAAGCGCACGCTGCCCGGCGAGTAGACATGCGAGCACGACCGATGCCCGAAGGCCCCGTTTGACACCACTCATTGATTTGCTCCGGGAGTGTCGCGAACGCGACGTTACTTGGTCAGTGCGAAAGGCTGGTCAGCGTTAGATCAGCAGCCAGGTCGCGAGCGCGCCATTGTATCGGACCGACAGGCACTCGTGCACGTTCGGATTGCTGGCCATGTTGATCGTCTGCGAGGTGCCATCGAGCAGCAGGGGGACCGCTACGCTGCCCGCGCCATACCGCTTGATGTCGACGCGATGCCCGGGCGCGCCTGCCGCAAGGGTCATGACGACAGCACTGGCCGAGTTGACCACACTCTCGTCGTCGGTCGACGCGATCGCCCCGGCCGCGGTGTACACGGTCGAGGTGAAACTGGCCGCCGCGGGCTTGTTGGTCAGGTCGTTGTAGCTGCCCGAGGTCGCGACGGTGGCCAAGCCGCCCACGTCGGCGGCAGTGAGCACCACCACGCCCGTTCGGCCGGCGACGGAGACCACCTCCAGCGGCTGGCCGTCGAGCTTGTCCCAGCGCGTGCCGTCGTAAAGCAGCATGTCGCCGCTGTTCCAACTCGCCAGGCCGTCCAGGGCCGTCGTGCCGGCGGTGCCCACGATGTAGAACGAGCCGACGCCGCCGGCCGGCGCGGTGCCGCTGGCGAGCGCCGGGGTATTGGTGCTGGCGTTCCAGGTCCCGGCGTAATGCAGCGCGCCCGCGACGGAGGCCGGCAGGTTGGCGAGCGGAACCTTGGAGGTAGCGTCCAGGGGTGCGTAGCCGCTGGCGATTCCCTTGTTCGTCAGTTGCTCGGCGGCGGCGAACCGCCCGTCATTGCCTGCGGCGGCAGTGATGCCTGTGGTGCCGAAAGCAACGGCTGCGGTGCCATCGGCTGCCCCTATCAAGCCGCCGCCGATCTTGACGGCGCCGAGGACGGTGGTGCTGGCGGGGCCGGTGGGAAGAAAGGACATGCGGTCTACTCCAGGATGTATGTTGCGAGGTCAGCGAGCCAGCGCAGCGTCACCGCGCCGCGGAGCGTGGCAGTCCGGGTCTCGTTGATGGTCTGGGACTGGCCGTCGATGACCGCGGTTAGGCTGGCCGGCGCGGAGCCAAGCCATTTGATGACCTGCACGCGGTTGTCGGTGGTGCCGGCGGCCAGCGTCATCGCGGCCGGCGCGGTGTTGGCGAGGATCGACACCTTGTCGCCCGGCGAGATCGGGCCCGACGCGGCGTAGCTGGTGCGCGCGATCGGCGCGCCGGCCGCGACCGCTGCGGCCAGGATGGAGTCGGCTTGCGCCGGAGTGATCGCGCCGGTGCCGGGGTTTGCGGCGTCGACGCTGGCGAAGGTGGGCGCGGTCATGCGAAGGCTCCGCTGAACGCCGAGGCGAACTCGCGCCCGGTGTGCACGACCGGCACGACGGGCAGGTTGAACAGTGGCGGATAGGCTCGCGGCTGCACCAGGCCCGCGGCCGCGCTGCCCGGCACCGAGGGTGCGTAGGCACCAGGTGCCAGCGGCGGATAGGCCCGGGTGTCGCGGTAGCGCGGGTCAGCGGTCGCCGGCGCCACGGGGGCCACCGGGAGCGCCGGCGGATAGGTTCTCGGGTTTGCGGCGCCGGGGTCGGCCACGGTGCGTCTCCTGCTGCTGAGGTGCGGACCGGCACGCGCACGCCGCCGGATGCAGCAACGTGCGCGCCAGGTCAGACCGCCGTGGTGGTGGTCGAGACCGAGGCGTCGGCCGGGGCCGGAGAAGCCGCGGCCGGGGTGTTCGCGGCCACGGAGGCGGCCAGCTTGGAGGCATTGGCGGACAGGTCGGCGGTCAGGGCGTCGAGCTTCGCGGCATCGGTGCCGGCCGCCACGATCTGGTCGTGCAGGCCCATCATCAGCGCCTCGGCCGCAGCCATGGCGCTGTCATTCGCGGCCACCTGGGCGGCGAGGTCGTCGAGCTGCTTGGACATTTGGTCTTGCCTTTCGAGGATGAGATCGAGCTTGCGCTGGGTGTCGCCGGCAGCGGTCCGGTCAGCGTCCAGGGCCTCGCGAAGCAGCGTGAGGATCAGGCTCATCGGGGAGGTCTCCTGGGCGAAGGGGGGTGGAATGCCGCTCAGCCGCCGGCGGGCGGCGCGGCGGAAGCGGCGGCGCCGGTCAGGGCCGGCATCGCCTGCATCTGCTTGGTGAGCTGCGCCAGGCCGATCGTGACCTGGCTCACCTGGTCGAGAACAGAGTGGACGTGCTGCTCGACGCTCGGTGCTTCGGCCGCCAGGAACGCCTCGCCGGCCGGAATCAGCGCCCCCGCCTGCGCAACGCCTGTCTGGACCGCCTGCATCACCTTGGCCGGGACGCCGAGATCCTGCGCGCCCTGCAGCGCGAGGCCGGTGACCTTGGTGGCCAGCGAGACCTGCGTCTCCTTGGCCATGTCGATCCTCTGCTTCGCGACCGCCACGTCGGCGCCGAGCGTCTGGACCTTTTGAAAGATCGAGGTGATCGTGGTCGCGTTCTTGATGTGCAGCAGGGTCAGCGCGCTTGCGCCGCCAGCGCCAACCAGGCCGAGCCCGAAGCTGAGGACGCTGAGAAAGTCGCTAAAGGTCATGGTCGCTCTCCATGCCGCAGACGTGCGGCTGCTGTGCGCCTTGCGCGGAATGCGCGGGCGGTGTCGGTGGCCGAGCCAACCAGGCGGCTCAGGCGTGGGTGTGCGGCGGTGCGGGCGGCGGCGCGGGTGCGACAGGCACCGCCTCGCCGCGGGCCGTCTGCACGGTCGGCACGGTACGGCGCTGCGGCAGCGCGACCAGAGTCACGCCGGCGCCAAGCCACTGCCACGCGGTGTCGGCGGGCAGCTTGCCGGTCCATAGGCCGATCGCCGCGTAGACGATCAGCCCGGCGCCCGCGATGGTACTCAGGTCGAGCTCTGGGATCAGCGCGCGCATCACGACAGCGCCTTGATCAGCTCGTCGAGCGTCTGCGGCTCCGGCTCGACCATCGCGGAGGTCAGGGCGTCGCGGATCGTCGTGGCCTGGACGCGGTCGAGCTCGAAGGCCGACCAACCGCCAAGGCCCTGGATGTGCAGCACCACGCCGCCGCCGGGCGAGGCCATGACGCAGATCGCAATCACGAGATGGGTGCCCCCAGCGCGGAACCGGGTGCCGCAGCTTCGCGCAGCGCGGCCAGCATGTGGACGTGGTAGCCAGCCACGAGCTGCGCGCAGTCCTGCCCGTTGATGATCCGTCGCGCGCCGACCGGGTCATCTGTGGCCGGGTTGAAGTACATGCGCAGCGAGTGCCCGGTGAAGCGCCCCTGCGTCATGCCCTCAATCGCGATGGCCGCGCCGTTCGTGGGCAACATCGCGAGGTCCGGGTGGTGCACCAGATCGAGGCTCAGCACACGCCCCATGGTCTCGTAGTTCGCGCGCCAGGTGAGCTGCACCGGGCCGCGGCCGTAGTAGACTTGGTGCGTCACGGGATCGGTCACGCCGTAAGGCTTGCCGCGGCCATACCCGATCTCGCGCACCGGTATCATCCGGGCACCGGTCTCGTGAAACACCGTGGCCAGCACGTAGGCAAGCCAGCGCAGGTCGGCGGTGTGCTCGGCCGGCAGCCTGTCCCACACATCGAGCAGCGCGGTCGTGCCGGTGACTTGGCTATAGCCAAGCGCAGGCGCGAACAGCGTGCGCCGGAGATCCGCGAAGAAGGCAGAGCGGTTCATGGCCGTTTCCCTTTGATCTCGGCCAGCGAAGGTACCACCACGTCGACGCCGGCCAGACGGTTCGCGAGCAACGCCACACCCTGCACGTGCCGCATCTCGTCCATGGGCTTTTCGATCAGCCACCCGATCATGCGATAGGCGGCGTCAAGCTGTGCCAGTGCAGCGCCGTACTCATGGCGCACCAGCAACCGTGCCCAATCTTCCATGCCACGCGCCGCGTCCCAGCCCGCGTCACGGTCCGCTTCGACCTTCGCAAGTTCCGCGCGCAGCGCCACGATCTCGGCTTCCTTGCGCAAGAATGCCGCTTCCACGTCGACCGATATCTGCTTGGCGACGCTCAGCCGGCCCTCATCGCGTGCGCGCACCGCATCGGCGCTGGCCTTGCGCAAGGTCGTCACGGCGCCGGCAAGAAGCCCGAAAAATCCACCGATCCCCGTCAGCCACACGCTTAGATTGCTGCCGGTAAGAGTATCCCACCATCCATGCTGATCGACCGGCATGGCATCAAATCCGCCGCAGCGCGAGCAGGGTTTCGACGGCGCACAGCCCGGTGTAGCTCACGAGGGAGGGTGACGGATCGTACAGCAGCACGCCCATTGCCATGCAAAGATAGAGGGCCGCAAAAGCGCTGCACCCTATCGCACGGGCGTAGTGCAAAAACCACGCGTCCGACAACGCGCGCAGGATCGCTACCGCGACTACCACACCGCCCAGCGCAGCTAAATTCGCATCATTTAACCAATCAAACGATTCGTGCGTACGGAACCACATCGGGCGCACGATCATCAGTAACCCAAACCCCGTGGCGATTGCCGAAAAAACGAGCATTCCGTTCGACGGTCGGCGTAGACATGTCACCGTGTCACCCACTCGATTGATGCTTCTGCTCGCATTCGCCACAAACCGAGCGCCGCAAAAATGGTGTAGAGCCCCCAGGCAGTGCCTGCCGGACTGCTGCTGTATGTGGCGAGTGCCAGCAGCACATGTGCCAGCGCCAGCCCCGCAGATAGGAACAGCCGAGTCCACCGCCACCGAAACGACACGGCCAATCCTGCCACGCCGACAGCGCTGGGGAGCAAGAACACCACTGCCCAGCCATGCGGGGTGAAAGGCCAGTGCGCCGTGAAGAACTCAAAGCTCATGCCTGTCGGGAATGGCGATGGTGGTATCCACAAGGTGATCACCCACCACACCATGACCGCAGTGAGCGCCGCGTGTACGGCGGTGACGCCGACCGGGAGCCACCGTGAGGTGTGCACGGCGATACGCCGGTTGTGGACCAAAAGTATATCCTCGCGTCCGTGATACATTACGGTCGGCTCCAGCCATCGATGTGCGTGTATCGGTGGTCAGGGTCGTCGGGGAGGTCGCGAGCCAACCCGGCGGCCCGCCTGTCAGGGATTGGCCGGGCGGGGCCAGGATCGCCCAGTGCCATCAGGGGGTAGAGCCTTGCAGGAGGGTGATGGCGAAATGGGCGTCCACGAGGCCCGCGCTCCCCTGGTAGCCGATGCCGACGATCGCCCCGAACTGCCCTTTGCCGGCCGAGATGTAGTCCGAGTATCGCAGCGTCGTCTTGAGCGCGCCCGTTGTCCCGGTCTGCATGGTGTGCGAGACGGGGGCATTCGCCGCTGTCACCGCCGCCGCGGTGGCGCCGACCGCCACGCCCAGTCCGAACTGATATCCCGCGGCGGGCGGGCCGTTCGAGCTGGCGCCTACGTCGGTCAGGTTCACGAACCCGTCGAAATGATAGATGCCGTCTGCCAGGAACTGGAAACTGGCCGCTCCCTGTTCGCCGCTCTGGTTATAAAGGTACAAAATATCATCATGGTAGGGGTTAAAAGGAATTGGGCCTTGCGTGAGATTAAGCGTTCCACCTGTCGCATACAGTATGCTGGATCGCGACCCGTAGTAGAGGGCGCCAAAGTTCTGAGCCATTACGATTTCCCTACTTAATCATTAGTTATCTGGCCCGGAGTGCCTACGGCGCGGGCGGCGGCGCTGCTGCCGCCAACGCCGCCTCTTTCGCCGCAGCCGCCGCGACCCTGGCCACAGCGTTCGCGTGCGTGTCGCCGTCGTGCAGGTGGCGGATCATCGTGCCGAGCTTGACCCGGGCGTGGTCGCGGTTGTCGGCCCGGACGCGCAGCGCGATGCCCTCGCCGCCCACGCTGACCGAGCAGAGCCAGTCGTCGGAATAGGGACAGGCCACCAGCTCGTGGTCTGCGAACTCGACCGGCTCGATTGCCGCGCCGGCCTTGATGCGCGATCCGCCGACGTGGAGGTCGCGCATCACGTCCTCAGCCTTCAGCCGGCCGACGTGCTTGTTCGGGACCGCGCCGGAGCCTGACACCGGGCAGTGTACAAAGGCCACGACGGTCTCGCCGTGCACCTCGTGCGTGGCGCTGTGCACGGTCCTGGACTGGCGGTGGGACCTGAAGATCATGGCTCGCTCCTATCGCAGGCTGCGCAGGGTGGTGTTGAACGACCCATCGGCCGTCCCCACGAAGTCAAAGCCCTGGTTGTATCCGTAACGATCCTCGACCGGGTAGCGCGCGGCATAGCCGTCGTGGACGTTGCTGGGCGCGAAGAAGAACCGGCTCATGCTGCTGGTGAGCGCGATGCAGTCGCTGTCGAACAGGATAGGCGACACGGTGCCGGATGCGCCCCAGCCCATGAAATCGTTGCCATCGAAGGTGCCGTGCGTGCTGCGCGCATACGCCCCGTTCGGCGGGCCATTCGGCTTGTTCTGCAAGCCGTTGAACGTGCTGCTGGTGATCCAGAGGCCGCGACCGCCATTGGCGCAATAGGCACCGCTTCCGTCGCCCACCTGGCCAGGACTGACGGCGGGGCCGCGGAAGTGCACGTCGTGCACCTTTATTTCGCTGCACCCGCGCAGGATGATGCCGCCCGTGTTCGCCGTGTCGCCGGTTATCTGGCCGTCACAAGCGAGCCCGCCTCCGGCTGCGTGCTGGTAGATCGTTCCGCCGTACATCAGGATGATGTTCACGGTGCTGATGTCGTAGTTCCACCGGAAGCTGTCCATCTCGGACTGATCATCAAACGTCCACTGGAGTCCGAAACCGTAGGAGTTAGGATAGAATGCAGTCCAGTCCGTGCCTTGAACATCCGTCCAGACATTATAGTCGCAGTTCACACCGCCGAGGTTCTGCGTCAGCATCGCCTCGACGTAGCCCACCACACGCAACCCGCACTCGACGTAATTGGGCAGCAGGTTCTTCAGCCAGACCTGGATATTGAACCCGCCCAGCCGGATCGCGCTGACGCCGGGATAGTTGACCCCCGACGTGGCAGAGACCGTACCGCCTGGATTGGACGAGCCAGCGGGGCCGTCAATCTGCGCGAAGAAGACGCCGGACACGTCCAGCCAGGAGAGATAGTGCCCGCCTGTGTTGGCGTCATAGCAGTCGAATTGTCCAAAGCGGAAGTTGCTGACCCCACCTCCGGCGGTCTCGTTGAACGACCCCAGCGCCATGCTGGCTGCGGCATTCGTGCCGGCCGTCGCCGTCTTCTTGATCGCGTAGGCGCTCACGCCCTGGTAGCGGTTGTTGAACTGCTTGCGCGAGAACAGGTCATCGTAGCGCCCGAGCATCGTGTAGGGCGAGAAGCAGAAGCCGGCACTGCCGAACGTGTAGTGAACCGAACTGTTCCACTCCACGATCATGTGCAGCTCGACGGGCAGGCTCGATTGCGGGTTACTCGTGCTGCCGTTGCTCGGAACGATGAAGTTAACCTGATTTCTCCAGTTATACTGATGTGCTCCGAGCACAATGCTGGCCGTGAAGCCGGCCGGAACATTGGTGCATTTGGCCGCGTCCGCGAGGATCTGAGCCCACATGGCGGTCGCGGCGGCATCGTCGAACACCGACATGCTGCCCGAGACGTTGTTCTGCGCGCCCGGAAAGTCGTCGATGTGGTACGTGCGGTTCGTGCGGGCCGTGTTGGTAATCAAGGCGCCGCCCGTCCGGGCGACCGTGTTCCCGCTGACCTCGCCGTCGCCCAGTGTGCCTGGGTCGCCCTTTACCAGCGTCAGACTGAGCACCGGAGCCGCTGCCGAGCCGGTAAGCGTCGCGGCGGCCGAAGCGCCGGAACTGACGGTGCCGATCGACAGGGCGGGTGTCTGGCCGGGAGTGCCGGGAACGCCTTGCGGCAGCACCAGATTAAGCGCGGGCGCTGAGGCGCTGCCGCTAATGCTGGCCGCAGCCGTCGTGCCGCTGCTGACGGTTCCGATCGCGATGGCTGGCGTCGCGCCGGGCGTGCCAGGCGTACCTTGCGGCAGCACAAGGTTGAGCACCGGCGCCGCTGCGCTTCCGCTGATGCTTACCGCCGCTGTGGCGCCGCTGCTGACTTGTCCAATCGAGATCGCAGGCGTCGCCCCCGGGGCGCCAGGCGTGCCGGGTGGGATCACGAGGTTGAGGACGGGTGTCGCTGCGCTGCCGGTAATGCTGGCGGCGGCTGTGGCACCCGTGCTGACGGCGCCAATCGAGATGACCGGGGTCGCGCCAGGTGAACCCGGCGCCGCAGTGCCGCCACCTGCCGCCTGCTGCTGCAAGGACACCAGCTCCTGGGTCACAAGCTGCAACGCCACGGTGGTAGACCCGAGCTTGGCGGAGACATCGTTGATGCTGGGCGGATACGCGGTGTCGGACATGCGGCGATCTCCGGAGTAGGGGGCGTGCGTCGACAGCCCGGCCGCATGACGCGACGAGCTGGGATCAGGACGGGGCGGTGGGGGCGGCTAGTAGCTGATGCCGGCGATGGTGCCGCTGGCGACGCTCACCGTGCCGCTGGTGCTGTTTTTGGACAGCAAGATCGTCAGGTCGTACGCGGTGCCGACGACAAGCCCGCTGATCGCCAGGAAGCAGCTGATCTGGGCGACCTGCGTTCCACCTCCGGCGCCCAGGAAGCCAACCGCACTGCCGGTCGAGCCCTGGCTGTCCGAGCCAACCGCGCTGCCGCAGGCGAACTTCATCCCGACCGCCTGCGGACTACCGCTGGTGTCGGTGTTGTTCAGCGAGGCGAGCGCACAGACGAACAAGTTGGGGCCCGCCGCCACGAAGCCGACAGCGATCTGGTTGGTCAGGGAGGTGGTCAGCGTGCCCCCTGCCCCGCTGATGTAGATCTTCCCAAAGTCGGACACGCGCTTGACCAGCGCGGGGGCGCCGCCTCCGACGCTCAGCGAGAGCGATCCGTCGTCGGCCAGCAGCGGCATGCGCTCGGCGGGTATCTCGCAATAGACATCGAGCGTCCCGGTGAAGCTGAGCTTGGTCGGGTTCGCCGCGAGCACCTGACTGTTCCAGATCACCCTGTCGCGCGAGAGCGTGTTCGGCGTGCCGGCGGTGATCGTGCCGCGGCCTATCTCGGTCAGCGTCAGGTCGGCGGAGCGCGCCACATAGAAGCAGGATGCGCCGGTGCCGAATGCCTGGACGAACGGGACGTAGCCCGCAGGCGAGCCATTCAAGGCAAAGGTGCCGGTCCCCGGGTTCGTGGAGCTCTCGCGCACCAGGTTGGCCAGAAACGATGCCATCAGAGCCTCTCCGTCAGGGTGGCAGACCAGCTGCGCAGGCGCGGCGAGGCCTGCGGCCAGGTCACGTCGGTGGATGGCTCTAGTAGGCCGAACAGCGTGGCCATCGGCGCCTCGTGGGCATCCGGGTTCGGGACGAAGAGCACATTGCCGTTCAGCCGGGCGGCGCGGTCGAGGTCCATCAGGCGCGCCCACACCTCGCGGCGCTCGACGCTGGCCAGGGTGATCTTCCAGGCACGGGAGATCCAGTCAGTGCGGGCGTAGACCTGCCCGCCGCGGGTGGTCGTCTTGGCCCCGCCCTGCGTCCGACCGACGCTGGAGGCGTACCCGAAGGTGTGCACCGGCTGCCAGGCGGGTCCGATGCAAGCCTGCGCGACGTTGACAAAGCCGTCCGGGTTGGAAGGGTCGAGGATGTCGAGGCGCACGTAGCGGCCGACGCAAGCGAAGGGCGCCACGAACACGTGCTGGAGGTAGTAGGGCGCCACCTGGGCGGCGATCAGCCCGGTGTCGATCACGGGCGTGGCGGTCTGGTCGGCACTCGCCCACACCCGCCAGCGCACCATGGCGGCGGCGGTCAGGTTCGTGCGGTGCAGGCTGAACACCCGCAACGCGGTCTGCGCGCCGCAGTCCAGCAGCAGCCACGCACCGGCCTCGTAGGTCAGCACGCCGGACGCGGTCTGCCATGCCTGATCAGCCGAGCCGAACACGTTCTGCAAATTCGCCGAACCGAGCGCGGGCAGCTCGCTGCCGCTCGACAGGCTGCCGGTCACCACCGCGTTGTCCCAGCAGAGCAGGCAGGGCTGGGCCATCAGACCAGGACCGGGAACTTGATCGTGGCGTCGGTGCTCTGGAAGCTCTCGCCCACGATCTGCCCTGCCCGGCCGCCGCGCAGGTCGTCGATCGGGTAGGACAGGATCACCACGCCGCCGATTTCCTGTTGGATGCCAACCTCGATCGGCACCTCCACCGTGTAGAGGCGCCGCCTCTGGCCCCACAGCGCCAGCAGGTCGTTCGCGACGGCCTGCGCATCGGCTTGTCTGGCGAGGGCGGTCGGCAGCGGGCTCGGGTCGTTCGGGGAGCGGTAGGCCTGCTTTGTGGTCAGGCTGATCGCGGTGGCGTAGCGGTACTCGGCGCCCAGGAACTGTTGCTGCGCCAAGGTGACGTCCGGATCGAAGCTGCTGGTCTGGACCGTGAGCACCTGCTGGTAGCCGACGCGCCAGCGGTAAGGCGGGGGGTCAAGCGTTGCGGGCAGCGCCTGCGGCACCAGCGAGACGATCTGAGCGGTGCCCCACGTCGTCGCCGCGCGCAGGCCGGGCGGCAGCGCGCGCAGCACCAGCACCGCCAGCCTGCCGGTACGCAGCGGGACCAGCTTGGCGCCGATGGAGGCCAGCAGCGCGCTCAGGGCGGCCGCGCCGTTGGCTGGGGTCGTGCCGTAGAACGCGCCGGACCGGTAGGGGTAGGCCGCGTCGGCGCCGAGCCAGCTGGAGTAATCCACCAGGGTCGGGTCGAGGCCGAGGTTCTCGGTCATCAAGGTGCGGGCGATCGCGAGCAGCGTGGGCACGGGCCCCGCGGCCAGGAAGGCGCCGGTGGCGTCGACGGTCACTGCGAGGATCGGCTTGCTGCCGAGCCGGATCAGGCCCTGCGCGTTGCTGGTCAGGTAGGTTCCGGGCGCTGGCTGCTGAGCGGTCGCGTCGGCGACGTCGCCCGCGTAGCTGAAGTTCATGCTGTCGCCGCCGACGTAGAGCGTCACGCCGGAGATCGGGCCGTCGCTGACCCGGTAGATGTAGTCCACCGGATCGACCAGCACCGGGGTGATCGCCAGGCAGGTGCCGCGCAGCACCGGCACGCACTTGCCGGCGAGGTCCGTGGTGCCGTCGAGGCCACCCGTGCCGCCGAAGGTGGACTGCTGCACGGTGCGCTCCAGCAGGTAGCTCGCGTCGCGCAGCGGGATCTGCAGCGTCGTGTCGGTCAGCAGCCACGGCGAGGCGACGCCGGCCCAGAACGGCACCAGGTCGCTGTAGGCGGGGTCGAGCCAGAGGCCGCGTTGTGTGTCGAGCGTCTTGCGGCCCATCAGCATGCGCACGGGGCGGCTGTCGTTGTTGCGAGCAGTCACGTAGCCGTCGAAGCGGGCGTCGGCGTTGGACAGGCTCAGGCTGCCCCAGGACACGCCCTTGGCGGGCTGGGCGGGGTCGAGATCGATGGCGCGGTCCAGCGCGTAGGCGGTGGCGATCCGGCCGTCGTAGACCTGCACACCACCCCGGTCCGCAGCGCTGGTGCGGTAGCCGACGTCGGACGCGCGCAGGGTCTCGGCGCTGGCCTGCACCGCAAGCTGCTGCAGGTCGGCAACCGGCCGCGAGCCGATGCCGGCGGGAGACAGCACGATGGCGCCGCCCGGCGCGTAGACCTCGATCTCGGCGGCCAGGAACAGCGACGAGCGCTGCACGAAGGATGCCGCCATCGCGAGATGGTAGGCGCTCAGCCCACCCAGGTCTGCGATCGGGGTGGCGCCGCACGGCTGCGCGCCGATCACGCGGCCAGCCCCATCGGGCGATTGCCCTGCTGCGCGACCTGGACGCGCAGCGCAACCACTTCGCTCTTCAACGCGGCCAGGGCATCGGTCAAGGTCTGGGTCTGGGTCTGAGTGTTCTGGGTCAGAAACGTGGTGGTGACCGCGCTGGACGGCAGGGCGGCCACGCCCTGGATTGCCTGCAGCACCTCGTTGAAATCGGCCACGTAGGCGCTGCCGGTATCGTTGACCGTGCGCGAGGCGGCCAGGAGGGTGGTAGAGGCTGCGGACAGCCCGCTAAGCGCCGTGGGGTTGCCGGCAGCGGCCGAGGTGGCGTCGGCGGCGAACTGGCTCTTGGCCAAGGCGTACTGGTCGCGGGCGGAGAGCGGCGACGTGGCACCGGTCTGCAGCGTCTGTGCGTACTGCGTCAGGCTGGCAATCGCGCTGGCGGCGGAACCCGCGGCGGTCTGTTGGGCCTGCGCGGCTGCGGCGGCGGCGGCTGTCGCGGTGCTGCTGGCGGTGGTCTGCGCGGCGAGCGCCTGGTCGGAATACTTCTTCTGGATCGCGAGGCGCTGCTCGGCCAGGGAGTTCTCCAGCGTGGCGATGTCGCTGGCGTAGCCGGCAGTCGAGGTGACGCTCGCCCCGTAGGTGCTGACCAGGGATTTGCCCAGCGCCTGCACTTGGTCGTAGGCGCTGTTGTTGAAGTCCTGAAGGTCGGCTTGCTCGTTCAGCGGCGAGTAGCTGGGCAGGCCCTGCACCGTCGCCTGGGCGCGCAGGCCGGCCGACTTGGAGGACGCCACGGTCACGTCGATCGAGCGTGAGGCCGCGTTGATCTGATCAGTGTACTGCTGGACGATCTGCACCCGCTCGGCACCCTGGGCGGCCTCAAGTTCGTTCAGCTGATTCAGGTAATACTGCGACGTCAGGCTGGCGGTGCCGTAGTAGTTCGTGAACAGGGCGGTCAGCGCGGCTTTCTGCGAGGCGTTCGATGCGTCGAGCTGGCTGAACTGGGCGCCGAGCGCGTCACCGGTCGCGGCCTGGGTGCGCTGCTGGTAGGTCTGCTCGTTGGCAGCGAGCGCGTCGATCGCGGTCTGCGCCAGCTTCTTCTCCAGCATGATCTGGGTGTTGGCCAGATCCGTGACGCTGAGGCCGTAGCTGGCAGCCGTCTTCTTGGCGTCGTCATAAGTGGTGTCGAGCGCCTGCTGTTGCTGCTGGTACTGCGAGAGGCTGGTGCCTGTGGCTGACACCAGCCCAGGCAGCGTGGTCAGGACAAACTGCTGAACTTTGCCCACCTCGGTATCCAGCTCGGCCGTGCTGCCGAAGGACTTGCCCGAGAGGTCGCTGTTCAGCGCGGTGTTCAGGTTGCTGTTCGCATAGCCGCCGACGCTGCCCACGGTGAAGCCAGCCAGGCCCTTGTTCACGCTGGAGACGGTGACGCCCAGGCTCTCCAGGTGCGCGGCCAGCGCGTCGGCGGCGTCGATCGCGGCCTTGAGCGTGTCCTGCCCCGAGAACGAGGTGTCGGCGACGTTGGCGTTGATCGCGGCCTTGTAATCGGCGCTGTCGTTCGCGGCCGCGCCGAAGCGGAGCTTGGGGAAGGCCGCGCCCAAATTGTCGTAGAAGTTGGCGTCGCCCTTCACCCCGTATCCGACATCGAACATGTTTGCGGTGTTGCTGCCGGCGAGGCGGGTTCCACTGCTGGCGAGCAGGGTGTTCAGGCTGGCGACTGCCGACACCAGATTGTTGAAGTTGCTGGTGTCCTTGTTCGCCTGCTGCTTGCTGTTGTTCAGGCTCAGGAAGCCTTCGGTGTCGCCGACGCTGGTGCTCTCAAAACTGTTGAGCTTCTTCGGGCCGGTGAACAGGGCGCCGACCTCGCCGACCAACGCGCCGACGCCGGCGCCGATCGCGGTGCCGATGCCGGGCACCACCGAGCCGATCGTGGCACCGATGGCAGTGCCGGCGGCGACCAGGCTGGCGCCGATGTAATTGCCCTGGAGCACGTTGGTTAGGGTGCCGATCGCGCCGCCGATGAACGGCAGGTAGCCGCTGATCCCGCCGAGCGCGGTGCCGATCCCGCCTGTCGCGCTGCTGGCTCCGCCCAGGCCAACGTCGGAGCCCAGCACGCCCAGCGTGCCGCCTGCTGCCGCAACCGCCGTCGGCGTGGCGGGCCCGAGCAGCCCACCGGCCGCGCCCAGGGTGCCCAGCGCCGCGTTGGTGGCCGCCGTGGTGCCGAAGATCGCGTTGGCAGCGCTGCCGATGAGGTTCGGGAAGACGTAGTTCACCGCCTTGGCGCCGATGCCCAGGATGCCGAGGTCGGTGGTCAAGCCGCCACCGCTCGTGCCGCCGGCGGCAGCCACCGCCGCCGGGGTCGCCGGGCCATCCACTGCCTTGCCGCCGATCGTGCCCAGAGCGTTCAGCGCCGTGCTGGTGGGACTCAATCCATTGCCGAGCAGCGAGCCAAGCACGCCGCCGACGCCGTCCAGGGTGACGTTCTTGCCGTCGAACAGGGTGTTCAGGATCGGGTTGAGGACGCCGAGCTTGAGCACCTCGGAGACGATCTCGCTGAACACGCTCTTGGCGATCGCGCCGAAGCTGATCGCCTTGATGCTGCCGGTCGCGAAGGCCTGCGTGATGGCCGTGCTGATGTTGCCGAACGCCGTGGTGGCGAAGGTGCTCAGCTCCGCCATCGACGACTGCTGGTGCTGGTAGGCGATCGTCGCGTCCTGGATCGCGCCCACGCTGGCCAGGTAGGCCTGGCTCTCGGCCGGCAGGGTCGCGCCGAACTTATCGTGCTCGGCTTGCTCGGCCTTCATCACGGCCAGCAGCTTGGTCCTGGCATCCTCGTTCATGCCGAGGCTGCTGGTCTCGGCCTGGATGTACTGGAGCTGGTTGTCGTTGGTGTGGGTGGCGGCGAGGTCCTGCCCGCGCGCCTGCACCTGGGCGAGCTGGTCGAGCACGGCCGTGCGGCTGGCGACAGCCGCGTTGAACTCGGGGCTATCCTTCGCGAAGTTGGCGAGCGCGGCCTTGTAGGCGGTCGCGTAGTCCGTCGCGTGCTGCACCGCTGCCGCACCCTGGCCGTAGACCTGGATGCTGGCGCCCTGGAGGTCGAGCTGCTTTTGCAGCGCGTCGGTGCCGTCCTGGTAGGCCGAGGCCAGCAGCTTGATCTTGGCCGCCAGCGCGCTGTTCAGCGAGGCCTGATCGGTGGTGCCGGCAGAACGCGCCTTGTCGGCGAACTCCTGCTGGACCTGCGCCAGCGTCCGCTCGTAGCCGGCCGTGCTCTGGGCGGTGTTCGCCTGCTCCTGCAAGGCGCGGGTGGCCGCCTGCTGAGTGGTGAGGTTGTCGGCGCTCCTGCCCTGCAGGATCGCAAGGGCCTGAGAGAGCTTGGTGTACGTGTCGGTCGTCTGGCCGGGTATGGCCAGGTCTCTCTGCAACAGCTGGATTTTGGCGTTCAGGTCGTCGGTTTTCGCGATGGCCGGGTCGAGGCTGTCGGCGAGCTTGAGGCCGTCGTTCAGCGTGGCACGGTTGCTGGCGGTCACCGCGTCGCTGTAGCCCGGCGCCACGATGCCGAAGCTGCCCGCGTGCGGGTCGCGGGTCTGGCCGGCGTAGGGCGAGGCCGTCGTGCTGGTGGCGCCGGTGAATTGCTTGCCGCTGCTTTCGACCAGCGCGAGCTTCTGGCCGAGGACGATCATGTCCTGCGGCATGCCGAGGGCTTGGCCCCAGTAGGCGATGCGGCCCGCGATGTCGGTGGGCAGCGTGGTAACGTCCGCTGCGGCGATCTTGCCGATGTAGCCGGAAGCGGCCGAGACGTTGCTGCCGTAGCCGCCATACCTGGCCAGGCCGGCATTCTGGGTGCCGCCCTGGGCCACATACTGCTTGAGCGTCGTCAGGCCGGCCTGGATGTTGCCGTCCAGAGTGTTGAGGTCGTAGCTCGGCGCAGAACCGCTCTCGGCATCGTAGCCGGTGGCGAGCTGACGGTTCAGGGTGTCCGCGGTGCGCGGGTTGACCTGAAACAGGCCGACCGCGCGCTGCCCGTCCGCCTGGACGGGGCCGAGGGTGACGTTGCCGCTTTGCTGCGGCTGCGCGGCCGGCGCGGGGATGCTCGCGATGCCCTTGACGTAGTTGTACGCCTTGTCGAGGGTCGACAGGATCGCGGTGATGTTGCGGATGCCCTGGGTCGTCATGGCATCGATCGCGCTGCCGACCGCGTGGGCGAAGGTCTCGCCGCTGGCACCCGTCCCGGCGAACTCGGCGCCCAGCGCGTGCAGCGCCTTCTGCATGTCGGTCAGGCCATCGGTGTCGACGTGGCTGCTGGCGTCGTTCAGCGCCTTCAGCACCAGCGCCGTTGCCTGAGCCTTGTCGCCGCCCTCCTGCAGCAGCTTGATCTGGTCGACCAGGGCTCGGCCCATGGTGGGCAGGCCGGACGTGGCGAGCTTCTGCGCCTCGACCTCGGGGTCCTTCAGCGCCTCGGCGAGCACCTCGGCGGCTTTCGGCACGTCGGTGCCCATGATCTTCGCGACGTTGCCCGCCTCGACGATCAGGGCCTGCAGATGCGCTTGGTCGCCGGAGAAGTCCGGCGCCGCCACGATGGTCTGCGCTGCGGTGCGCGCGTCGGCACCGCTGATGCCCGTGGTGGCCGCCACCGCCTTGGCCGCGGCGGTCGCCTCGGCCGCCATCGCCGAGTAGTCGGCGCGCGTGGCGCTCAGCTGAGTGCCGAGGGTGTTCAGCGCGCGGTCCTGGCTCTCGGCCGCGTAGCCAAGGTAGGCAACGGCGCCGGCGGCGGCGGTGATGCCAGTGACCACGAGACCGATCGGGCTGAGCAGCGCGCCAAGGCTTTTCTGGGCGATGCCGCCAAGCACGCCAAAGGCGTCGCCGCTCTGGCCGAGCGTGACGACCATGTCCTTCATCTCGGTAAAAGCGAAGACTCTCCGGCCTTCCGCGAAGTCGCTGAAGAAGCGCAGGGTCTCGGTGCTGAGTTGAGAGTAGGTCGCGCCCAGGTTGGTAACTGCCCCACCATGCGCGGCCACTGCGACTGTCGCGCCGGCATATACCCCTGCGCCAGCCTGGACGGCGGTCGCGGCCCCTTGCGCTGCGGTGCCGGACTTGGCCGCAGCGTCGCCGACGCTTCCATAGTAGGTCTTGATCTTGTCGAGGTCGGGCACAACCGCGCCGCCGAGCCAGCTCTTGCCCAGCGCCGCGTTCAGCTTGGTGCTGACCAGATCGGCGCTGCCGCCCAACGACTCCAGCTTGGCGCGGGTGGTGTCGGCGACGTCGGCGAGTTTCGCCTTGACGTCTTCTGTGCCGCTGACCGAAAGCGTGGTGTTCAGAGAGTCAGACACAGGCGCACTCCCTTATCCCAAGGCGGATTTCAGTTCGGCGGTCAGGTTCGCCTGTGCCCGGCCTCGCGCGCCGGCCAGGTCAATGCGGCTGCGCAGGCGCACCTGCGGCACCAGAATGAACAGCGGCACGGCGCCTTCGCCCTTGCGGTGGCCTTTGCCAGGCGGGACGTAGAGCATCAGCTTGCGACCGTTCTTCAGGTCCACGACGCGGATGTTCTTGTCGCCGAGTTTGGCGATGGCCACGGCCACCTGCGAGGCATGGCGAAGCTGCCCACCCGGCGCGGTCCCGCCTTTGCGGCCCGTGTTCGTGGTCGCGAAGCCAAGGCCCTTGGCTTCGGCTGTCGGGATCGCGAGGAAGCGCCCACCGGCCGCGGTAATGGTGGCGCCCTGCACGAACACGTCGTGCAGGACGGTGGATTTCGAGAACACCAACCCGGCCGGGTGCAGGGTTTTCGTGCCGGCGGCCGGGTAGAGGTTGAAGCGCCAGGCGTTGGCGAGCGCGATGCCGAGTCCGGCGGCCTGGACCTGAGATCGCAGGTCGGCCTGCAGCTTGGTGGACGCCGCGCCGACCCCGCGCCTGGTTGCGTCGGACAGGGCGGCCAAGCCCTTGTCGAGCCGCGCGCCGTAGTCGCCCGCCACGGTCAGCGCAAGCCCCAACGCCATCAGCCGCCTCCCGCCTTGTCCTGCCGGCGCAGTTCCGCCTCGGCCGTGCCCAGCACCGCGAAGGCGTCCATAATCCACGCCGCCTGGTCGTTGACCCCGCCGCCGTCCGGGAGTTGGGCCAGGCCGCCGTCGCCCTGGCACCAGCGCCAGAGCGCCACCACGGCCAGACTGCCGGGCGTGACCAGCAGCGCCGGGTTCGTGGCGTATTCCTCGCCGCCGGCGACCCACAGGTCCCCCGCCTCGATCTCGCCCTCGTAGTCCTGGGGGCGGCGGGAGACGGCGGCGGCGAGGGTCAGTTTTTTCTCTCGGTCTCCGTCGGCGCCTGGAGCTGCAGCGCCAGCAGGCCGATCGCGTCGAGGTCGTCGCGCGGCAGCTGCTCGATCAAGTCGTCCGGCACCACGCCGGCGACCCGGCGGAACGGCAGGCCCACGTCGTCGCTCCAGCCGCGCAGGGCATGTGCGACCGCCATGGTCGGGGCCAGCGCCAGGTAGAGCGTGCGAGCGGCAAGCAGCGCCGCGACGCGCGGGGTGGCAGAGGTCGCCTCCTCGATGATGCTGTAGGCGGCCTGCATCGCGGTGCGCCGGTCGCGCTCGGCCTCGTAGCCCGCCATCGCGGCGGGGTCGGGCTCCGCCTCACCCTCGCCCGCCGGCACCTTCAGCGGATCGGCCGAGAACAGGTCGGCGAAGGCGTCGACGTGGGCGAGCAGCTCGTCGAGGTTTGCGGGCGCGGCCTCGACCAGCGAGGTGCGGACCGCAGCGACCAGGGCTTGGTTGCTCGGATACTGGCCGACGCCGGCGCGCACCAGGTCGGCGCGAAAGGTGCCGCGCTCGCGCCAAGTCAGGGGGGCGACCAGGTAGACCGGCGTCTCGGCGTCCTCGCCGTAGCCGGGCGGGGTGAACCGCTCGACCTGCCGGCGCGTCAGGATCGCGACCACCTCAGTAGGCGCACAGCGAGAACGGCGCGCCCGGCGTGGGAGCGCTGAACCCGAGGTTCTCGCTCATCAGCTCGTTGCGCGCCTGCACCGCCAACGTGGTGTACTGCACCGCCGGCGCCACCATCGCGAACATGTTGCCGGCGGTGGTGCCGGCGCCGAGCACCAGGGACTGCAGGCCGCCCGCCTTCCAGGTCAGCACGCGTGCGATGGTGCTGGCAACGCTTTGCAGCGGGTCGAGCGTGCCGACCGCCTTGCGCGAGGTGATCAACGCGGCGTCGAAGCCCTCGCTGTTCTCGGGGTCGTCGGGGAACGTCGTGATGTTGCCCAGGTCGATCGACGCGGTGCTGACCCGGGCAAGCTGGCCGCCCAGGCGCGAGATGCCGTTGCGGAACACCACAGGCGTCGGCTGGTCGACCGTGAAGCCGACCGGCACCGGAGCGGGCGTGGGCGGCTGGTAGAGGCATTTGAAATCGAACTTGATGGTGCACAGGCCGCCCACCGCGAAAGACAGGGTCGGGTTGCCGATCGCGCCGACAAAGTCCCAGAGCAGGCCGTCCATGTAGATGCGGATCGTGGCCGTGGCCGCGGTGGAGAGGTCCAGGATGGGCGAGTAGAGCACGTTCGCCAACAGGCCGGCCTTTGTGGTGATGTCGAGCGTCGGGGCGAAGCTGCTGCCCAGGGTTGCGACGCCGCCGGCGTAGTCGGTGACCAGCACATCGGTCGCAAGCGCCGGGTTGACCGACAGCAGCAATGGCATCCCGCGGTAGGCCTCGGCGGTCTGCACGAACGGCGCGGGCAGCGTGAGGGTGTTGGCGGTGGCGGCGGTGACCGTGGTGGCGGGGATCGCAGCCGCGGTGATCGTCTCGGCCAGCCCGCAGGCCTTGGCGGCCTTGCCCCAGCCGGGCGGCGTGCCGGGCGTGCCGGAGCCGCGCAAGGGGCAGGTCAGAATCACCTGCGCCTGCACGCCACCCGGGATCGGTGCGGCCTGATCGGGCGTGCCGGTGACCTCGGTGTTCGCGACCTGGGTTTGGTTGAGCGTGATCGCGATGTCGGCGCGCAGAAAATCGGTCGCGAGGTTCGCCGCGACCCCAATGCCACCCCAGGCATCGACACCGGGCGTGGTCTCCCCCTTGATCGCCACGATGGCGTTGCGCTGCCGGATGACGTTGCCAGCCATGAGTCTCTCCTAGGATGCGGAGGCGTACGGGTTGCCGTCCGCGGTGATGAACTTCACGGCCAGGCCGAGGCCGAAGGTGGCGAGCGGCTCGACGCTGCGCTCAACCGGTGCCAGCGCCGTCGTCATGTCGAGCGAGCGGACTTCCTCGATCGGCGAGCCCAGGTGCAGCCCGTCGCCGATCGCGGCGGCGGCGCGGCCGTAGAGCGCGTTCAGAGCGGGGCCGAGCAACGCGTCGCTGACGGCGGTTACCGTGCCCTCGATGTCGAGCGTCATGGTGTAGGTGACCATGCCGACGTCGGCGTAGGCGGGCTGCTGCGGCCCGTCGAACAGGATCAGGCAGGGCGCATCGTCCTCGTCCACCTCGCCGCGGGCGTTGCGCAGCACGGTGACGTCGGGCAGCGCGGCGACCAGGGCCTCGAACACCAGCACGATGGCCTGTTCGCGGATCGTGGGGCCGGGGTCAGCCATCGGCGAGGGTGACCCGCCAGAAGATGCCGCGCGCGTCCTCCGTCACGCCCTGGACGCGGCGGACCGGGCCCATGACGCCGGACCCGGGGCTGGTCTCGATCTGCAGGAAGTCGCGCTTCGTGGGCTTGGCCGGCACGTCGGCGATCAGCATGTCGGCGCTGGCGCGCTGCGCGGAGACGCCCTGGCCGCCCAGGCTCGCCAGGCCGGAGACGGCGTCGGTCGGCGTCGAGGAGACCACGCGCAGGCTGCGCGGGGTGCTGCCGCCCGAGGGGGTGTAGACCGCGGCATAGGACAGGTCGGGGTTGCCGAAGATCGCGGACAGGGCAGCGTCGAGAGGTCCGGGCATTCGGCACAGGCTCCAGATGCGCCAAGGGCGCCCGAAGGCGCCCCGGCGATGGTCTCGGCAGTGACCTGAATCAGCTGTAGGTGAGGCGGATCAGGCTGGCCGGGCGCAGGCACATCGGCAGCGGGTTGGACTGCAACTCGAACACCGCCCGCTTGCTGGTCTGGCGCTCCGGATTGTTCAGCAGGTAGTACGGCAAGCCCAGCGTCGAGACCGTCTCAAAGGTGTCGGCCGGCGCGAAAAACATGCTGAACAGACCCGGTACGCCCTGCATGAAGAAGCGGGCCTCTTTGGTCGGGATCGCCACCGTGGAGCCGTCGTCGGTGCCGCGGTAGTTGATCCACTTCGCGCCGGCCCACATCATCGACTTGTAGGCGAGATTCTGGCTGATCAGGTCGCCGGCGTTGGCCGAGCCGAAGGCGCCGGTCTGGCGGGCCTTGATCACCTCCTGGCTGCCGGTCAGCGCATCGAAGAACTGGTCGCCGCACAGGAAGATCGGGGTCGAATTGATCAGCGGCAGGCCGTTCAGCGCCTTGACGCTTTGGCGGGTGATGCCGGTCACCGCCAGCTCGATGATCGCCGTCTTGTCGGTGGTGGTGCTGAACGGGATGTTGATCACGGCCGGGCGAGCCTTGCCCCACATGCCGAAGAGGTCGTACAGGATCGTCAGGTTGTCGGCGTCGACCACTGTCCCGTCGATCAGGCCGAGCAGCATGTGCTCCATGGTCAGCGCCAGCTCGGCCTTGAGCCCGACCGGGCCGTCCACGCGCTCCATGATCAGGTTCTGCAGCGTCTGCGGGTTCATGGTGCCGCGGGCGCGCACGGCCAGAAGCTCGTCGGCGTAGATCTCGACCTCGCGGGAGAGGTGCACCGCGCCGATCTGGCGGAGCGCGCCCTTGACGTGCGCCTTCTGGCTCGGGGGCGCGCCGCGCGGCGTGGTGGAGATCATGCGCAGGCCGGCGTCGGTGCTGTCGAAGGTGGCCGTCGTGGTGAGCATCCCCTGGCCGGGCGCCAAGCCCATGCTGCTGAGCAGGCCGGGAATGTAGGCAAAGTTCTCGTTCACCAAGCCGGTGAGCGTGGTCGAGGAGAAGGCGCCGCCCGAAGCATTGGGGGCGAAGATGTCGATCATGGTGTCCATCGGGGGAGGCTTCCTTTCTAGGCCGCCGCCACCGGCAGGCCGCGATTGCGGAGAGGGCAGGCGTGGTGCGGCGCCGCTACGTCCGCACGATGATGAGGCGCGGCGCCGCGGCGAGCGACGCCATCGCGGAAGCCTGCTGCGCCGCGGTGATGCCGGCGGGCCAGGTCAGCAGCAGGCCGTTCACCTCGGTGTCGCGCGCAGTGATGGTGCCCGCGGTGTCGCCCTTGCTGGCGAGCACGGGGCCGAACAGGACCGCGCTGGCGTTCTGGGAGCCGTCGGCAGCGGACGGGTTGAGCATGACCATGGAGCCGCTGGCGGTGATCTGGCCGAGCACGGTGCCGGGGAACAGGTCGACGCCGCCGGTGATGATCGCAACCTCGCGCGAGATCGAGCCGTTGGCCTCGGAAACGAGATACTCCCCGGGCCGCACGGGCTCGGTCAGGACAATGGACGGGATCGGCATGGCGCCCTCCTACGGGTGTTGCTGGCTGCGCAGCCCAGAGGCTCTGCCTCTGGGCTGGTCTCAGGCGACCTTGCGGCCTGGCTCGCGCGCGGAGTTGAAGGCCGCCATTGCCTTGCGACCGTCGATCGGTTGCGGGCCCGCCGCGGCGGACGCCGTCGCAGCGTCGTGGCCGGTGCCGGTCGGCAGCAGCGCGTCGGCGTCGGCGCGGCTGGCGAACACCATGTCGCGGGCCGCCTCCAGCGAGACGCCGTGTTTGACCAGCGAGGCCGACATGCCGGAGCGGCCGGCGGCGGCACACATCTCGACCACCTCCTTCGCGACGGCGAGGCGCTGCGTCACGGCGGCCATGCTGGCGCCCTGAGTCAGCAGTGCTGCGGTCAGCTCCGGGAAGCCTGCCTGCTGACAGGCCTGCGCCACCGCGGCGGCGTCGCCGTAGCCGGGCGAGGACTGCGGGGTCGGCTTGCCGTGCTGGTGGTCGGACGGCAGCGCACCGGGAACACCGGGCTGCGGCGCGGACGGATCGGCGGGCTTCTGCGGCTCCGGGTTGGCGACCTTGTTGGGCTCGCCTTGCGTCCCGGGCTGAGTCTCGGCCGGAGCCGGGCTCTCGGAGCCCATGCGCGGGCGGGCGGCGGCACTCATCTGCGATCCGATGGCGGCGCTCTGGGTCTGCATGGAGGCGAGTTCCATTATGGCGTCCTCATGGGTTGCGATCTGGTCAGCGAGGCCGGCTGCGATCGCCTTTGGGCCGGTCAGAGTGGCGGCTTGCGTGGCGCGCACGGCGTCAACCGACATGCCGCGGTTCGCCGCCACGACGCTGCAAAACCTGTCGTAGAGGTCGTCGATCTCGCCCTGGATGCTCAACCGGACGTCGTCGGACAGCGGCAGCATCGGTGCGCCGTCGACCTTTCGGGCGCCAGCGAACAGCGGAGTCACCTTGATGCCTTTCTGCGCGAGCGCAGCCGAGGCGTCCGTGTGGTAGGTCACCACGCCAATCGAGCCGACTACCGCGTCGCGTCCGATCAGCACCTTGTCGGCACCGGAGGCGATCGCGTAGGCGGCCGAGCAGGCCTGCTGATTGACCGAAGCCCAGATCGGCTTCGAGCCGCGCTGCGCCGCCAGCCAGGACGCGAAGTCGAGGCACCCAGCGCCCTCGCCGCCCGGGCTGTCGATGTCGAGCAGCACTTTCTGGATGCCCGGATCGGCAAGCGCTGCGCTGATCATGTCGCCGAGCGCCTGGTAGCTGGTCAGGCCGGACTCGCTGTCCATCTGCCTGCCGCGGTGCACCAGCTTGCCGACGACGGGGATTACCGCCATGCCGGAGGCGACCTGGTAGCTTCGGTGATTGCCAGCGCCGGTCTGGGATGAGGCGAGGCCGCGCATGTCAAAGTCGGCGTGCGGCATCAGGAATTGCACGACCGTAGCGCCGGCCAGCGGCGCGATCATCTGTGGTCGGTTCAGCAGCTGGTCGGTGAACAACTGGGCGAACCGGTGCACGATGGCTACGCCGCCGAACCAGCCAGCGCCGGCGGCACCAGGGACTCCGCCGAAATGGTCGAGGGTGCAGCTTCTGGCACACCGGCCTCGACCGCGGCAGGCAGCAGGGCCGCCGCGGCCGACTCAGCGTGCAGCCGGGTGTCGCTGTACGGCGCTGTCGGCGGGTACGGGCGCGGCTGAACATGGCTGGTCTGGTCGAGATCTGTGCTGGGCATGATGCTCTCTGTGCTGTGCTGTGCCGGATCAGCCGCCGGCCGTCGGCGGGATCGGCGCGGGTGGCATCGTCGGCGGCTCGGGTCCCACCGTGCCTTCGTTGGCCTTCTCGGGCTGCGGACGGATGCTCGCCAGGCCGAAGTTCAGGCCGCTCGCCTTCTCCTCGGCCTTGTCGGCGATGATCTGCGCGTTGACCTGGGCAGGGTCGTCGCCCCGGGCCAGGATCACGTCGGTGCGCGAGGTGATGCCCAGCGCCAGCTCGTCGCCGGTCGCCGCGATGTCCTGCGCGGGGTTGATGTAGTCCCAGCGCTGCGGCGCCCAGCTGACCCGCTTCAGATCGGCGTCCGCCATGCCGGCGGGCACGGTGATGGTGCCGGCGGCCACCGCGTAGTCGACGAAGCGGTTCCACACCGGAATGCAGAACTGCTGGCAGACCAGGCCGTACTGCACCGCCATGATGCTGCGCTTGAACGTGTTGAACGCCGCCCGGTAGGTGCGGTCGTTCATGTTCCGCCAGTCGCCGGTCAGCTCCTCGTACAGCACGTTCGCGGCGGCCGCGGCACGGCGGTGGTTCGTCGCGATGAAGATGTCGAACGTGCTGCCGACGTCGACCGGCGCGCTGAACGTCACCTTCTCGCCGGGCTGCAAGTAGACGCCGGTCCCGGGCTCCAGCTCGACGCTGGGCAGGCCGTCCAGGCCGGCGGGCAAGCCGTCCGGACCCGCGCCAGGACCGCCGCCCATGGTCACCGGGCCGAGGCGCGCCAGGTCAACGGCGGTGGGTGGCGCCTCGCCTGCGGGCGTCTCGATGAACGTCATCAGCAGCGCGGCGGCCTTCTTCCGCTCAAGCTCCGCGTCGAGGTAGGCGTCGAGGTGGTGCAGCGTCGTCAGTGCGGTGGACAACCACGGCAGGCCGCGCATCTGGCCGGCCTCGTCCACCCGGTAGAGGTGGCAGACATCGGCAGACGGCACGCGGCTCGGCTGGTAGTCGGTGACGTCGCCGACCGCGCGGACGTCGGTCGGGTGCTCCGGGTAGAACCAATAGGCAATGCGCTGCCCGATGCCGTTGCGCTCGATGCCCTGTAGCAGCGTCGTTCCGGCATTCCCCGTGGGCACGTTCCACGACATCGGCAGCATCTCGGTGGGCAGCACCTGGACCTGCAACGGGACCGGGTAGCCGTCCGACAGGCGCCGCGTGCGCAACCGGCAGAACGCCTCGCCGCCACCGACCATCTCACCCACCGCGAGCGCCTGCAGGCCGTAGAAGTCGAGCTGGCCGTCGGCGTCGGCGAATGGCACCCAGTCGCCGAACAGCTGCGTCAGCTGGGCCCGCAGCGCCTTGTTCGGGCACTGCGACGACGGCTTGATCCCGGTGCCGACGACGTGCGTCACCAGCAGGTCGCTGATGCGCTTGGCGGTCGGGTCGTTGCGGCGCGCATCGCGCGAGCGGGCCACCAGCTCGCCGGCGCTGAGCTGCACCGTGCTGTTCGGGCCCTGGCGGGTCGGGATCCAGCCCCGCAGGCGCTGGCGGCGGCTGGCGGCGTTGTAGGGCGAGCGCGCGCCACCCTCGGTCGAGAAGCCGTCGAGCACGCCGGACACCGCGCCCGAGACGGCGCCGGACAGCGCGGCGCCGACGCGCCCGACCAGGCCGAGGCCGGCCACGCTAGTAGCCGCTGCGGTGGCGGATGCGGAACGCGCGGAGCGGTGCGAGCAGCGGGCTGATGCCGGGCTGCGCGGCCGCGGCCGCGGCGACGTCCTGCTGCATCGCGGCAAGCAGCGCAAGGGCATTTGGCACGGTCATGTAGGTGACCTCGTAGCCGTCGGGCAGGTGCACGCTGGAGCTGGTCTTTGCCGCAGCGAGCGCCGCCTTCATGTCGTCGACGTTCTGCTGCGTCCAGGCCATCAGCGCCTCATGAAGTTGCTCCGGATCACGCGCCGGGCAGGTGCTGCAGGCACGGCGCGTGCCGGGCCGGGGGCAGAGCCTTTGCCTTGCGGTCGCGGCGGATCGTCGCCGTCGCCAGGCTCGACGAACGGGTTCTCATCCCAGGTCGCGGCCCACCCGGGCGGGCTGTCCCAGTCCATCCGGGCCAGGCCGTGCAGGTGCGCCATGACGTGAGTCATCACGAGCAGGTCCCAGGCCTCGTTGCGCGAGGCGCTAGTCAGCTTCGCCCAGGCACCCCGCGCGTTGCGGCGCTCGGCGGTCAGCTGCCCGAGGAACAGGTGCGGCTTGGCGTCGCGCCGCGGCTCGGCCGGGTAGTCACCGCGAAAGCCGGTCGGAATGTGGACGTGCCACGGGCCCGGCGCCGCCACGCTCAGCTGCGCGGCCGCGTCATCCTTGAAGCGATTCGGCGCGAAGATCCCGAGCGGCACGATGCCGCGGGTGCTGGTCGCGCGATCCTTGCGCCACTGGCTGTCCGGCCGGGTCACCACGATCGGCGCCGGGTTGTTGCCGGACGCGCCCCGAAGCGGCAGCAGCGTCCATGCCTCGCGGCCGTCGACGATGCCCGCCCGCTTCGCGTAGCCCGTCGCCTGGGCGCGTTGCCACGCGCTGAAGGCCTGCATCGTCACGCCGGCTTGGCCCTGGCTGTCGTAGCCGGCGGCGAACACCCGCATCGTCCGCCCAGAGCCGTCGGCCAGCGGCCAGCGCCGCGCGAGCACGTCGCGGATCAGGTCGTCCCAGTCGCCCGGGCTGGTCGCAGGGTCGGCACGGACGATCCAGTGCGCGACGATCCAGCTCTCGCCGTCCACACCCCAGCCGCGGACCATCGCCTCGAAGCGGTCGTTCTGGCAGTCGATCGCCGCCGTCAGGAACCGCACGCCATCGGGCACCATGCCGATATGCAGTCCGGGCTCGGCGCGATCGGCCAGCGTCTCGGCGTCCAGGCTGCCGACCTGGCGCGTCGGCTGGTAGGGCATGCCCCACTGCTTGGTCATCACCTCGCGCAGCGTGCGATCCTCGCCGCCGGCGTCGCGCTCCCGCTCGGCCTTGACCCGATTCACCGCCAGCCCGCCGATCCCCTCGAGCAGGAACGGGCTCATCATGCCCACGATCCAGTAGCCGGCGGTCGTCGAGCGCACCCGGCTGCCGGTCATCGTACCGGCTTCGTCGATCTCCTCGCCCTGCCCGACCCAGCGGCCGCGTCGGTTCATTTCTGAACGATGGTCGTCGCGAATCAGCGTGCCGCAGCAGGGGCACAACAGGAACGTCTGTGCCGCGATCTCCTCGATCGGCGCATCCTCGGGGTAGACCAGCACGCATTGGCGCGCCGTGCCCGGGTTCGGGCTCGACCAGCCGTCGCACTCGGGGCACGGCCACCACCAGGTGCAGCGTGTGCTGTCGCGGTAGACCGCCATGATGCCGGCGATCCAGTCGGACGGCTCGACGCCGCGCGCCCGGTCCGGATGGCTGATCGCCAGCACCATGCTGTCCGACCCGTAGGTCGAGCGCCGCACGTCGAGCTGCACCATGGGATCGCCGAAGCCCGGGTCCCAGGCGTCGATCTCGTCGGCGATGATCCTCGGCGCGTCCTTCGAGATCAGGTTCGAGCGCGCCGCGACCAGGAAATCGACGCTCATCCCGCGAAACCGCTTGAAGCCGAGGCTGTCGTCGATCGGGCGCAGGCCCTGCTTGGCCTTGACCTGTCCGTGGGCGGCAAGCATCGGCTCGACCGTGCGCTTGACGTAGGCCTCGACCGCATCCTTGGTCTGCATGTAGCGCAGCATGTTCGCGGGGTCGGCATCGATGCTTTGCAGCATCCAGTTGTCGCCGAGGCTGGTCTTGCCCGACTGGCCCGGACCCGCCACGGCCACGGTCAGGTATCGTTCGCTGCCCAGCGCCTCCATCGGCTCGACCAGGTAGGGCGCGCGCTCGTTGTCCCACAGCCCGACGTGACCGCCGCCCTCGTTGGTCAGCCAGCGATACTTGCCGGCCCACTCGGCAACGCCGATCGGCTCCGGCGGCAGGAAGGCCTGCAGCGCCTCGGCCAGCAGCACGCGGGCGTCGACGTAGCCGCCGACCTCAGCCATGCGCCGCGACCGCTTCCGGCGCCGGACAGTCCGGGTCGAGGTGTTCGGCCGCGGCGCGCACGAACTCGCGCTGCGCCGACTCAACGGCGCGGATCATCTTCGCGACCACCGCGTCGGGCAGGTTCGCCTCGCGCCCAGCGCTGCGGATCGCCGTCGGCAGCGAGCGCGAGAATCGCACGTAGGCGTTCGCCAGCACCTCGCGAACGTCGGCCGCGCGCACCAGCTCGCCGCGCTCTTGTGCCGCGCGACGCTCCTCGCGGTCGACCTGGTGACGCATTAGCAACGCCTTCAGCGCCTCGGTCTGCTGTTTCGGCGAGAGCGTGACGGCGGGCGCGTCGCCGGACGGCAGCGGCAGTCCGCGCTGGAAGTCCTCCAGGGCGGCCGCGTGCTGCGCCTTGCCCTCGTCCTCCTCGCGCCGGCGGGCCGCGACGAACTCGACGACGTCGCCGGCATCGAACTGGTAGGGCGCGCCACCGTTCCCGCGCCGCTCGACCGGGAACTCGGGCCAGCGCTTCATCCAGGCCGTCAGCGTGGGCCGCGTGATGCGCAGGTGCGCGGCCATCTCTTCCAGGTTCATTCTCGGGGCGAGGTCACCCGCGATGTCGGTCATTTCGTCCCAGAATGCGACGCGCCAACCGAAAACCAGTCTGGAGGGTGGGTCGAGTCAGTTTTGAACCGGGCATTTGCCACCCGTATTGCCCGGTCAATTCCACAGGGGCCCCATGTGGTATACCGGAGGGATCGGTCGGCCACGCCCGGTCTCGGTCGGAGGTGCCCTGCCCGTGCCCTGGGGCTTCCGTGGGCTGGGCTCTCCGCGCCACGGCAGGCTGCGGGTGCTGCTGGCCAAAGCCCGCTGTGGCGCGCTCCAGAGACGACAACGCCCGAGGCCTTACGGCTCCGGGCGCAACTCGACTGTCTGGCGATCCTGTCAACGGGGACGCGGAATGTCAAGCGTCTCATCTCGTGACCCAGGGTGTGGCGCTGATCGCGGGCCCGGTTGCTCGGTATCGCACCAGATCGCGGCGCACCCAACCCGCCAGCGAGCGCAGGGCCTGCCACCACAGCGCATACTCCTCGCGCGCCGCATCGATGCGCATTTGGCTGGGCGTCCATTCGACCGGGCACCAGCCATAGTCGCGGTTGCGATCCCAGGCATCGCACCGCACGCTGACCTGCCGCCTGGGGTTCAGCATCGGGCACGGTCGCGGCATGACGCCAGCCATGCAGTCGGGCTGATCGGAGATGCGCGCGTTGCGGATGACCAGCGCGGCGATCGGCAGTGCCAGCAGCTCAACGGCTCGGTGGATGCGCTCGGCGTCTTCGTGCAGGTGGTCTGCCGACATGCCGCCGCCGTCGACCCTGCACCCGGCGCGGCCGATGCGCTCCAGCGCCGCGCAGCCGCAGGTGCTCGATGCGCCGCGTTCCGTGGTGCTCTCGTCCATCGCGGCCTCAGTGTCATGCAGTCCCACGCCGTTGCGGATCACCACGTCGGCGCGCTGGTCGCGATACGTCCAAACGAGCAGATCCTCGATGTCGGTCGGCACGCGCAGCGCCGGGTCAGGTCGCTCGAGGTCGGCGATGGTGATCGTCACGGCGTCTCATCCTTCGCGATCTGCGCCACCGTTCGCCGTGTCGGATCGATCGCGGCCGCAACGCTTGTCCTGACGTTGCGGCGCGGCAGCATCCACACGCGCTTGCCGCTGGGCAGAGTGACCAGGACGCGTGGATCGGGTGCGGACATGGCGTCGCGGATCGCGCTGGGACGGCGAGGCGGCGCGGTGTCAGGCGGGGTCACCGGTTTGCTGCCTCCCACCTGGCCTGCAGCGCCTCGCAGGCGCTTCGTGTTCCGGCATCCACCGCGACATGCGCTTGGTCGGCACGGCCGCAGGCGTAGGCGAGGTGGAACTTGATCGCGGTGTTGCGGGCGACGCTGGCGTGCAGGTGCAGCAGCGCCGTGACCACGATCATCGCGGACATGGACACACTGAGGAACAGCGCGAGGGCAGAGGCGGCGCGGAGGGTCCGAGTATTCATGCCGGCGCTCGTCCGGCCAACTCGCGAACCGCCGCAGCGAGGTCAAAGATCGCAGCCGCGACGGTGAACTGGGCCGCAGCCTGCAGCAGCCCGACCTGGCCTGGTCCGGCACCGGGCTTGTGCGCCAGCGCGTTGCTGCTCGCGGTCAGCTCGGCGGCGATCCGCAGTGCGTCGACCGACGTCATGCCCGCATCCTCCCGGCTGCCTCGCGGACGGCGCCCTCGAAATACCGAAGCGTGCTCGGCGGCTGGTATCCCGAGCGGCCGGCGACCCGCTGAACCGCGGGCAGGATCACATTGTGGAAGTCCAGCCCGTCGCGCAGCCAGCCGATCAGCAGCCGCCAGTCGCCGCGCCAGTCGAGCCCGAGTTCTGCGGCGTCGCAGATGAGCTCGGCCGCGACGTTGAGGTGCATCCCGCCGCAGATCGGGTTGCCGAGTCCGGGCGCAATGGTGCCGGTCTCGACCTTCGGGGTGCCGTCCGGGTTGCGGTCGGCGAGGTGCATCCAGGCCGTGGGTGGGTCGTTGGGCGAGGGGTTGACGATGCGTGCCATGGCGTCGCGGACCGGTTGCGGATCGCGCGAGTCCGGAAAGGCAGCAAGCGCTGGCTGCTCTCTTTCTTTCTTAACTCTAGCCTCTAGCCTCTGGGCTTTAGGGTCGGACGCAATCCGCAGGTTAGGGTCGGAATTTCCGCAGTTAGGGTCGGAACTGTCGGACGGCTTAGGGTCGGAATAATCTTTGCGCGCCCTGTCGTGGTTGCATTGGGTACAAGCTGCGACGAGGTTAACCTCGTCGTTTCCGCCACCGTCGCAAATCGCCTGGACATGGTCGACGTGGAAAAAGTCATGCCCGGGCGTGTCCTGCTGAAGCACTTTCTTGCACCAGTGGCAGCGGCCGTCCGACTTCGCGAGAATGCGAGCAGTCTTCTGCGGACTGTCCGAGCGACGATAGCGGCGCTCGCGCTCTGCTTTGGGCACGACACCGCGGCGTAGGTTTGGATTGCCGCCGCCATGTCCGGCTGTGGTGTTCTTCTCGGACGCATCGTGATCGCGCCGCATGCGGCGCGAGTAGATAACCCCCTGCTCATCGCGACTGAACACTTCCCAGGACTCCAGTTCCTTCAGCGCCGCGGTAACAGTCTTCACGTCGGAACCAACGCTGACGGCGATCTGAGGTATGGTCGGAGACTTCCCGGCGACCAGCAGATACCCAAGACGCTGGCTCTTGTGCATGGTGGCGACCATCTCGATCCACAAGCCGCGCGCGCTAAGACTGCACATGCGGAGCGGTTCATCGGCCTGCCAGTCAGATGGGAAGAACTTCATCCACGGCTTGCGCCTGTCGTCTGCCGGCGTGTTCATGACCAGCGATCCTCGCCACACGCCTGCGCCGGCTCGCTGAACGACGTCGTCGGCCCATCGAACAGCAGCGGCACCATGCCCGGCTGCCCGTCGCGCGACTTCTCAATCAGCAGCTCGGCTTTCCCGCGAAGCTGGTCGCGCTGCCTGTCCCAATCCATGCGGCGCTGCATCAGCTTGTCGCTCGGCTCGCCCGGCTTGGCTTCTGGCTCCGCCTTGGGCAGGTAGTACTCGGGCCGATGCACGAAGCAGACCTGGTCCGCGTCCTGCTCGATCTCGCCGGACTGCCGGAGGTCGCCCAAGCCCGGCCGCTTCTCGTCGCGGCTCTCGACGCCGCGGTTGAGCTGCGCTAGGGCGAGCACCGGCACTTCCAGATCCTTGGCCAGTCGCTTCAGCGCGTTGGACACCTGCCCGACCGCGTAGGTGCCGCCGTGGCGCTCTGCACCGGCCTCTGGGCGGGCAATGTGCAGGTGGTCGACCACCACCAGCCCAAGCCGCCCCCAGCGACGCTGCCAAGCCCTGGCCTTGACCGCCATCATGCTTGGCGTCTGCCCGGACGCATCCTCGATCGCCACATCCAGCCCCGCCAAGTCGCGCTCGGCGGCCAGCAGCGAACCCAGGCTGCCCGCGTGCCGCCCGCGCTTGATGACCGCCACAGGCACGCCGGAGGCAGCCGAGAGCACGCGCCGGCCGAGCTCGCGGGCCGACATCTCGAAACTGAAGAACAGCGTGGGCGCGCCGGCGCGCGCGGCGTTGACCGCCCACTGTAGGCCGAGCGCGGACTTGCCCATGCCAGGCCTGCCCGCCAGGATCACCATGGCGCCAGGCTCGATGTAGCCGAGCGCCTCGTCGACGCTGGCCATGCCGGTCGAGACACCCACGATCTCGCCGCTGGCGACCCGATCGGCTGCCTCCAGCGCATCGCGCATGGCGTCGGACAGCATGACGCCGGCTCGCTGCACTGAGGCAGTGCCCAGGATCTGCTCGAGGCGTGCCTGTGTCTCACGCACGACGTCGGGTGTCGGCTCGTTGAGGTCGCCACGCTGCGATGCTGCCACCAGCTCCGAGCCGACATAACGCAGGTCACGACGGCTGGCCGCCGCAATGATCGACTGGCCGAGCTGGTGTATATAGGACGGCTGGCTGCCGACCATGGCGGCCATGTACTCGGCCAAGCGCGCATCCGGAACCAGGTCGCGCACGCTCTCCTTGACCGCGATCGCGCCCATGCCCGTGCGGCCGCTCTCCCGCAGCGCCCTGAGCGCCCGGAACACCAGGGCGCTCTCGGCGTCGGCGAAGTGCTCGGCAACCAGGTCCTGCGGCACGTGGTCGATGCGCTCGATCTTGGCGAGCAACGCACCGAGTAGGGCACACGCGGGGCTCCACCCGTCGAGCGGATCGCGCTGCTCGCCGCCGTGCAGAGCGAAGACGTTGCCGCTCATGGCTCGTCACACATCATGGTGGCGAGCTGGAGCATCGTGTTCTGGGTCTCGCCGACGATCTCGACCGCGGTGGAGAGGCCCCGCACTGCGCCCATCGTCAGCAGTAAACGAAACTGGCCGAGCATTGCCCTGCGGGCGGCCTCAAACTCGGCGTGCTCGATCGCGAAAGGCCTTGCAGGCGGTTTCGCCGGTCGTATAGAGTCATGGCTCACCGGACTATCTCTCCATGCTTCGAAGGCCGCCGGGTTGCACCCCTGGCGGCCTTCATCGTTTCTGGGGTTGGTCTCGGCGCTCATCGCCCGAGCATCTTCCGATGCCGCGCCACACGCAGCGCCGAGATCGCGAGATGCCCGCCGATGTCCTGGTCCGTCGGCACAGGACGGCCGGCAGCCCTCGCGGCGTCGAGCAGCGCCCGGATCGTCGCGGTGGTGCGATTCGGCCGCGGCAGGCTGCCGTAGCGCGCGAACGGGCGGGGTGGCTTCACGCGGCGCGCGCCAGGCCGAAGCGGATGCCGGCGGTCTGGCAGGCGTAGGTCCAGACGACGAGGGCATCGGCGTGATCGTCCGAAGCCACGCGGTAGCCTTGCTCGGCGCACCAGGCCATCGCACGCGCCTTCAGAGCCTCGCGGCTGCCCTGCGCACCACCCTTACCGAACACGTGCACCCGGATGGTGCTCTCAGCCTGCTTGCGCACCTCGGCATCGTGCCGATAGCAACTGCTCTCGACGTGCGCGGACAACCCCAGCAGAAGCTCGGCGCCGGCGATCGCCTTGCCTTGCGTGAAGCTTGCCGCGAACATGACCAAGCGCGGCTGGTGCAGCGCGAGAGCGTCCCACAGCTGATTCTCGAAGCTCGCCAGCTTGCGCCCAAGCAGAGCCGCCGGCGGCAGCTCCCACACACCGCCGATCGGCTTTCCGCCAGGCACGCCGTACGCCCAGCCGGTGCGCGTCGCGAGGTCGAGCGCCAGGATGCCGCCTGGCTGGCTCATGCGTGCCCCATCACGCCCGGCGGCGAGCGGCGCTTGCGGCTAGAAGCCTTGACCACCGTGGGCGCCGGCTCGGCATCATCTGGCTCTTCCTCGGCGTCTTCTCCGGCGGCAGATCCGTCGCGCGCCGCGCCCTCGGCCCAGTGCGAGTGCCAGAGCTGGTGGAACTCGCTGCCGGCATCGTGCGGGTTTTCATCGGCCGCACGCCCGTCCAGGCCCGCCTGATAGCCCGCAGCCTCGACGTCGAGGCGGTCGGCCTGCGCCCTGATCTTCGGGCTCAGCTGCGGCGTCAGGTTCGTGCCGAACAGGTCCTCCTGCGTCATCGGCATATTGACGAAGGCCAGCCCGCGCAGGCGGTTGAGCAGCTCAAGCCGCACGTCCTCCGGCTCGCGCTTCTTGTCCGCGATCATCCCCGTCAGCATCGAGGGCGCGACGCCCGCACCCTTGGCCCGCTTCAGGATCGCGCGCAGCGACCCGACTGCTTCGTCCTTCGCGCGCGTGGCCTTCGCGACCTCCGCGTAGAACGACTGGATCAGGTCGTCGCTGGGTCCCGGTTTGTCGTTCAGCTTCTCGGCCATGTGGCTCTCCCCTTGGGGTGTGATTCAGCGCTGGCGACGTCGTGCCGCCGGTGGCGCTGCAGCAAGTCGGGTTTCATGCGCCCGCACATCCGCCGCCCCGCGCGCGATGCTCGGAACCGTCTCCGCCGGCATCCCGTCCCACCAGGTCACGCGCAGCCCGCACGCCCCGTGCCCTGCGTCGTCGAGCGCCACGAGCAACTGCCCGATCGGCGGCTCGCCCGGCAGCACGTCGCCCCGCGCAATGGCCGCGTCGTCGGCGAGCGCGTCGCCCGTGCGGGTGATCCCCTCGCACGACACGACGTGCCGGCCGCGGCGTAGAGCCCACATGCGGGCGCGCAGGACCGCCAGTGGCTCGGCGAGCGCGAGGCCGGGCGCCGTGGTGGGGAACAGCTCGGAGTTGGTGGGGCGGGGCAGGTTCACCGTGCCGCCCGCCGATCCGCCAGCGCCAGGTCCTCGCGCTCGATCCGTGCCGCCCTGCGATCCACCTCGCTGCGCAGGGCATCCTTCGCGTCGGACAGACTCCCGCGCAGCTTGGCGTTCTCTAGTCGCAGCGCCTCGATATGCGCCGGCAGCGGCTCGACAATCACGAACCAGGGGCCGCCGAAGGTCACGACGCGCGCGAACGGCACGGCTTCGGGCTTTTTGTCCCTCATGGCTTCCCCTGTAATTCGTCAATCAGCCGGTCGACCTCAGCGCGCAGCTCCGCGCACTCGGCCATCAGCTTGATCAGCTCGGCCCCGCGCGGCGCGCAGGTGCCGGCGAACCAGTTCTCGACCGACCGCGGGCTTGATCCCGTCTTGCGCGCGACGATCTTGCTGGCGTTGCGCAGCGGCCCGAACACGCGACGCAGCGTGGCCGAGACCGTCTGCTGGTAGGCGTCCTGGCTGAGCGTGGTTGTGCTCATCCCCCGCAGCTCTCGCGTAGGTATCCCGCTACTTCGACGCATCGGTCCTGCTCCATGTTGCCGGTGTCGAGGCGGCAATCACGGATGGGGAACGACGAAATGCAGGACGAATGGAGCCGGTGGAACGCTGCCGAGGAGGCCCGCCGCGCCGTGACGCCCACGGGCGCCGCGATGCTGACCGCCGTGCTCCTCGCCGTCGCCAGCGAGATCGGCCGCGCGCAGGTCTCGGCCCGCGAGCTGGACGACCTGATGGCGCAGATTCGCGAGCGCCTTGCGGGGCGGCTGGGATAATCCGTGCGCCCGCCGAGCCCGCCGGACGTGCCGGTAGCTGCCATCTCGACGGACGCACATGCCCGGGCGTGGGTGCGAAATCCTCCGCATCGGCTCTGCGGTGCCCGGGTGGATGGGGTCGGCATGTCACGCATCGCGCGGCTCGCGGCGATCCGGATAGGTGCGGACGAACCGTGCCCCGCCATGCGCCTCGCACAGCGCGGCCCCTGGCAGCGACCGCTCGCCGCACCGGATACAGCGTGCCTCGCGGCCGGCGTCACACTCGCGCACTTGGCGGGGTGCGGAGGCATGGGGTGCTGGCTTTCCACCAGCAGGCCGCACCTCACACGGGGTGGTCTGTGGCCGGATTTCCGCGACCGGGGAGGACGCGATCGGCACGGATGCCGGCGACGGGGTGGGGTGGGCGAGCTTCCTGGCGGTGCAGTACCTCCCGCACACAACAGATCTTCCGTTGCGCAAACTCGTCTCCCTGACCTCGCGCTCCAGGCCGCAGGCGCAGCGGCAGACCCACGATGGCCGCACCCGCCCGCTCTCGACGATGCCGGGGCCGGGCCGCAGGACGGTCCAGGCGCCGAACGGCGTGCCGCGTGCGATGTGCGGCTCGCGGACGCCCATCAGCCGAGGCCCTTCGCCGGGCGGCCGATGAGGGCGCGGGGGGGGGGGGGGGGGGGGGGGGGGGGGGGGGGGGGGGGGGGGGGGCCCCGCGCGCCCCCGCCCCCCCCCCCCCCCCCCCGGGGCGCAGGTCAGGAGATGACCGCGTCGATCACCTTCTTGACGGCGCTGGGCTGAGCAGGCGACCGGGGCGCGCGCCTCTTGGCCTCAGCGAGCTC
>JAABUT010000869.1_pt1 | contig 40884 bp, 39 predicted proteins | sample 5559281 | NCBI WGS metagenome assembly JAABUT01 (sample SAMN10711880, study PRJNA513359) | rock metagenome | isolation source: Antarctica rocks | place: Antarctica: Victoria Land, Ricker Hills nord | collected 2016-01-04 | reverse complement strand
TCCGCCGCGCCGCCCACCCCCCCCCCCCCCCCCCCGCCCCCCCCCCCCCCCCCCCCCCCCCCCCCCCCCCCCCCCCCCCCCCCCCCCCCCCCCCCAACCACCACGCTCATGCATGACGTTGTAGGCCTGACCGGTGCAGTACCTCAGGCTAAGGTACCTGGGGAAGGAATAGGCCGACAGTAGTCGCTCTGAGCTAATGGCAGACCGAATCGACTTTGGTGCTTGAGAGGCCGATTCGTAAATTCTGGCTCCTTGAAGAGACTTAGACATGGGCGGCTGCAGGCTCGAGGTTATCTTGTGTGTTGACCTTGTTCGAGTAAGTGACGAAACTGGCATCCTGTTCAGCCCCAGGCGGTGTTTGCGTTCGGGCAGATTATCGTGGCCTGAGGTCGATATTCCAATTGGATGACGTTGGAAAAGGCTCACAGAGAACAGTGGAGGCGGCTACAGCGTACCTGGTCATTGTGGGTCGTCGGATATGGGTGATGTTGACCAAGTCTGGCGGTCTTACACCAAGAGCAAGAGCCTTATTAATCCTTCCCACTGTCTTTTGACCGGATTGACCAATAGCGGATTTCTTCTCGGACTATATCGGCTTTTCTTTGCCAGCCTATTCTAGTGCTTCTAATGCCGACCAAATCTTGTGCATCCAGCTGCAAGGGCATCAACCTCATCGACGATCATGTAGGCCACGTAAGGCACCTCTATGGTCCGCATCTGCTTGCCGCAGTCCCAACGCGCAGCCCGTGTAGCTCCATGCAGCTTTGACAGGACCTCGTGATGTTGGGTCCCTATAGAGCGCCTTTAAAGTCCATCCCATATTGTGCCATTCCCATGTCCCCTTCACAAAGTGTTCACCTTGAAACAGAACAATGTTTTCCCATTTGAGCCTCAGTCCTTCGCCAGCGAATAGCCAGGCCGATCCACCCTTTCTCGAAGATGTTGGCAGGAAGCTATCCGGTAACATTGGGACTTTGCTTGACGATGTGATGCCCAAGTCCAAATCCAGAGCCGAAGCAGTGCGAACCGGGTCGACATCTTCGAATGATGTTTCCATTGGCGAAGGTGGAAATGAGAAATCTTTTAGTCGATCAGCTGAGATGCATGCTACATCAGCAAAAGAGCCCGGAAAAGTCCGAGCATTCGATCCGATCACAGAGACAGGCATGATCATGGCCAACGGTAGCACCTTTCGTGGAGCTATACCGTTCGATACGGAAGGAATGACGGCCGAACTTGTTCAGGCCTTGCAAGATGGCGAGCGCGGTATGGACATCTTATTCAAAGCAACTACCGTCGACGATGAGTGGATGGCTACGGACATTGAACAAGTCAGTCCTGCCAAGTATCAAGGAAGTCGAGGTACGGGACGAACTTGGGGAAAATTTCCAGCTTGGTTTCAATTCACCACTAATGTTTTTATAGACACAAAAGGAAAGCCAGCCCAACGATGACGTCTCGGTGATTTCCTAGTGTGGGTTTTGGGTGCTGAGAACAGGTTCCAAAAAGCCGGCAACAAACACTATTGCTGCCGACATACATGTCCAGCAGGGCCCAACCATCATCAAAAGTTGCCAGGACTGAGACAGGATCAGTGCAGACTGAAAGGTATTCGGTATAGAATTGAATGCACCATGGCCTTGTAGGAGAGCGGGTAGTGTTTGAAGCCTTTGTGAGCCAGGGAGAAACTCAGAAAATAGAGCTGACGTTAGAAGCGATACGTAGCAATGGAATACAACATTGCACCAAAAGAGGCAGAAAATGCATGCGAGAATCACTTCATTCATGCTAAGCCACATGCATGGCGTACCTATCCTTTTGTCATGCAATCATACCATCATGCTCCACAAGCGCCCTTAGTAACTCCGTTCCTTACATGACCTCGTTACGCCGTTATCCTATCTGTATAGATTGCCATTTGCTCCTTTCGCAACAAACAACCTCCATACACCTCCAATGACGTAAGTGAACATCCATCTCAAGCGCCGCCGAAAAGCCTGACCGTTGCTTAGATTCAAACGAGTGATACGATCGTAGATTGAGACCGCGATAAGATTGCTGAAAATAACCCACTGGGTAAGATCCTGAGAGAAGCCGTAAATGCTATACCATGGGCTTATCCGCCTGGATCCAGAAAGATCGTCTAGAAATGCGATAGGGCAAGTGAGCCAGGAGCTAGATTGTGCTGGGGAATCAAAGCCGAGAACGACCGGTCGATGTCAATCGCGAAGAACAGAATTTAGCCAGGGACTTCCTGCCACTGGAGTTCAAAATCGCTGACGGTGCCCTCTGCAAGCTGTTTGGCATGAACGGAGCCCCAGTCTTCGATCGCAAGCTGAACGTCATCATCAGAATCTATGCACACCTTGTCACCATCCATATCCTTGTATCGCAAGCGAGCGGTCCCTTTAGATATAGCGGCCGAGGAGATCTTGACCATCTTCGAGTCGATACGATCAACCAACGAGCGATGTTTGACGACGATAGGTACGACGATAGTAACGTGGCTTGGTGCTGGGTCGAAATATATCTTGACTTTCAATTGCGTAGGGTACGCTATGTCGGAAGTAGCTATGGGTAGCAATTGGGGATGAACGAGGGCGCTTGGTGCTCCTTCATGCTCGCCCCTATAGACTTCACGAGACTCGGTTTCAGCTCGCTGTTGCTGCCGCATTCGGTAATAGATCTCGCTATCTGTGTCGTCTGGAACCTGCCGTTGTGCTCTATCTCGTTGCACTTGCGGAGATTGAGTAGCACTTCTTGTCGGTAACGGGTTCATAGCAGGGGAACTGGTTTGGCTTCTACTTATTGGCGCTCTCATCTGAGCCACGTGCTGGGGTATTGGGGGTACCGGGACGTTGTCGATTGACGCCTGGCCGTTGGCGTATCGTCTGGCTGCTGCGGCGTTGGAGTTGTGAATATCTGGAGTGCTGGCCGATCGGAGACGACTCTGCATGGTTGCAGAATGCTGTGGATTTTGTGCGGTTGCCATTACCGGCAACGAAGGCCGGGTCTTGCCATTGATAGTGTAGCCATTGAGAGGGCCTGATCCATCTCGGGAAGGCGCGCGGCCCATAGCTGGGGCTGTTCTATGCTTATGGTCGTCATGCGGCCAACCGCCGACAGGTGTTCCTTGACGAGGAAACGGATACATATTAGCTTGAGAGCTCGAGCGTGTAGACATAGGTGAATCGGCTATGGGAGAGAAATATGAGTTGGCGTTGATTTCTCCAGGTGAGTCAGCACCTGGGGCAAAGTTGGTGTTCAAGGTCAGAGGTGCGTTTGGTCCGCTGGCTTGCTCAGGAAGCGGAAACCTCGGAGGGGCCGAACGGCCCGTGGTACGATCTATAGAGTGTAATCCAGTGCTACTATGCGGTGTAGTCGACCGTAAACTTGTACTCGAAGTGTTCCGACTCACGTTGAACACGGATTGCCCTGGAGGCCCCATGCCCGTTCGATTGTCATCTTCCTCGCCATCGTCGTCCTGTAGATAGGGGTTCTCGAAGAGTCCTTGGTTCTTCATGAATGTGAATTCAGTCTCTGATGTACCAGTCTGACCAGAACTGCGGGCAGAATCGCTTAGCGTCTTCTTTTGCTGTTGAACTTGCTCTCGCCATTTGAGCATCAAGTCTTTGTTCGCAAAGCGAATCACAAAATTTTCCACACCTGGATCGCCTTTCCAGAATATCTGTATGGTATACGTAGGTTTGTCTGCAATACGTCAACATATGGTCATTCCCCACCACCACATCGTCATTCCAAAACGGATTCGGACTTCACAAACCTTTGTGTCCAAGCGACACAACATCAGTCACATTCTGCATGAAAATCCGACCCTTTAATTGTAGCCGTGGCTTTCCTTTCTTATCAAGGGGTGGTTTGTTGTTACCTAACATCTTGTTCTTTGGCTTGTTAGGGTTTATGTCTTTGCAACAGAGAAGTATTCGTTCGAATAGATATACTTTATACTGCACACGGACAGGAGCACGAATGCCCAATTTGTCAGCATGTTTCTTTAAATTCAAGGTACGTAATTCTCTGGGGCTCAATTCCGCACTCAGGTGATAAAAGAATGGGGAGCACTCCGCCAATCTAAGACACGAGTTAAATTCGAAGAGACGATGACCCGGATGCAACATTAAAGGAAAGCCTAGATATCTTCCGAACGACCGACGAATCTTCGCCTTCTTGCCGTTGGATTCGAACTTGGGCCTAGATCTAGAAAGTGCGCTTTCGAATCTTAGCTTGCCCCTCCGGCTTGGGGTGGGTGACATCGAGCCAACCTCCGCCCCAGAGCCATCACGGGAGTAAGCAGTTGAGATGGGTGACGCGCTTGCAGAAGTAAACGTACTCGTCGGAGTTTGGGGGGAGTTTGGTGGTGAGTTGCGTCCAATCTTCCTTCTGCTCAAGTAAGACGGCATGGAACGCATTTTCCTTATTTGCTTCGCCATGCTTTGCGTGATGGGTGACGAGGGAGAAGTATGCGCCGAGACATCATAAGAGGTCTTCATTGATCGTTGTCCTTCGGGGATCTCTTCTGATACATCCTCTAACGAAGTGACAAACCTTATGGGAAAGGAGCTGTCTTCTGGGGGGGACAACACGATGTTGCCCAATTTGTGCCTTGTAGGGGTTGGGGAACCGAGCTTGAGCTGCTCTTGCTTGACGGCGTTCAAAAACGTAGCGTAAAGTCTTGGGGGAAATAAATCGAGAATACCGACCTCTCTTTCCACTTCCTTAGCTCCTTCGCCTTTCAAGACGGTGAAATTACCGTGTAGGAGGAGATCACCAAAATGATCAATCTTATGACCCTTCCAGTCCTCCACACGGCTTTGCAACTCCGTTACAGCTTCAAGTCGGTGTTCTTTGTCGATAGCATCATTGGCCCGGTGAAGAATTGAGCTAGCCGCTCTCGAACCTTCGGCTAAGGCCTCGTTCATGTCTTCACTCAGGTCTCCTTTTGTGCGTAGGTCCTTGGTATATGTTAGAAAATGGGGAGTTACGAAAGAAGAGAACGCTGAAAACGTACATCAAGGAGCATGGGATATTTTGACAAGCGCTGGAACGGCTTCATCAGGAACCCGGTCAAGATTGATTGAATTTCCACCATTCCTCGCAAGTCTTCTGAAAGAGGAGCCGCTTTGAGTTTATCCCATTCTTTCGTGACCGCGTTATTACATCGGATCTGATTGGCTATGAAAGGTTCATAAACTCTGAATGATTCCTTGTATTGGATGAACAGTTGGCCCCAATTTTGTTGGTCTTCCGGCAGAGAATTTTGCTGTTCAATACGGATTAGGAAGCGTCGCTGAAAATCGAGCAGGGCATTTAGATTCAAGAAAATATCATGCACCGCATCACCTGCGATAGCACCACTTTCTTCGACTTCGTTCTTGAAATCTTGCAATATTTCAAGGTGTTGCACGTAGTCACGTTCCGTCCTTACGATCTCATCAATCACAAAATGTTTATGCGGGATGTTCTTGTCATTCTTCACGAGCGGTGCCAATCTATCCACACTGGTCTGAACATGTTCCTCTGGAAGCAGCAAGCCCTTGTTGCTCAGGATATCAAGTACTCTATTGACAACCTTGGTCACCTATGCCAACATTAGTCTTCTTCGTCGACAAAAATCATAAGAAAAGTGACCATGATTATGCACATCAGTAATTATAACATAGAAGAAGCGGCTACAGGCAAGGAATAAAAACATGTCGAAAAGATACATACCTTGACAAAACCGGTAGTGTCACCCCCGTACAAGTCCGTGATGAGAAAACACTCATTTGCTGGAAAAGCTAGATCCGTTAAGCATGCTTGTAGAAATTTGAATGTAGCCGCTTTGCCGTACTTCGACTCTGCAATCCTACTTGGATCAATATGAAGTGGCACCTTAGGCTTCAGAGCATTGTATATGGTCATCAAGGGATAGCCACGGCGAAAACAATTCCACATCGACGTCACAGGTTCTGTCGAGTCATCGGCTTCTGCTTCCTCTTCCTCCATTTCTGCTATGTGATGCATAAATCCAGGGACTGTGGTCAACCGTCGTCTCAGGCTCAGACAAATATGGTACAGAGAAATCTTCTCGGTTGCTCTCTTGTTGGTTATGCTCTTATCCGGTTGAGGCGCATTGCTTGTTGGTAATTGTGGAGAGAAAGCTGTTTGTGGAGGGAAATGACTCTGCTGCGCACTATTGATGTTCGACCTTGTCGGCCCTGTGGCATAATGGGAATGCTGAGGTGTCGCTCCATTAGTGGTAAAGGATGACGGTGGTGCATTCATATGCCCGCGCGGGTGCACAGAAGAGGCCATCACACTCCGAGCCAAATGACCTTGAGCGGGTTGTGTCGCCAGCATCACTTGAGTTAGTACTCGATGCTCGTTCTCAGTGATTCATCTCTTTCTCGGTTTACCGGCTTCCACGCTGCAGCTGGCTATTCCGAGGTCAAGGCTTCTCTTGAAGAAAGCTGTCGATGAATGTCTGAAAAAGTATCAGACGCGGTATGCGCGAAGGCGTCCCAAAAGCGAAGAGTGATTTTCGCAAATCACCATCAACAGTTGAGACCTTGACCGGAGACTGCGAAGGGAGGTTGGGGGCGGAGGATATAAAAGCCTATCGATCGTCCAAGGTACCGAGGAATGCAAGCACGACTGAAGGCTGGGTCCAGACAATGCGATGATACGGTATGTTGAGCGCGTCGATCCAGAAACTCCCCGTCTTGAACACTAGAACAATTGAGCGACTAGCCAGTGGAGGTGACGGGCGGTGGGTTTCCAGGTCTGGTGATCCGACTGTCGCAAAGACACCTTGTGAACGTAGGTATGTAAGGCCAACAATCAAAAGAAAGGAAGGATGCAGACCCGCTGAAGGAGAAGAAAGTCTGGAAGGGTTCACAGTCCGAGACAGGATGAAAGGCAGCAGCAGTAAAACAGTAGTAGTAGTATAGAGTACGGTACTTAGGTCATACTGGAGTGTTTGAGAATTGAGATGTATCTGTATCAGGTTGACTGTGACCGAGGAGCCCTGGTGAAAAATACCTTGATTGGCGGGGTTGAGAGCGCCTTACTGGATCTGGACATGGCGTCTTGGCAGGTCTCCTCATGCCTTACTGTGCCTTACGGGCCCACCGCCAAACCATTAGATCGTAATTAAACAGTTCAGCTAATCGAATGCTAACCTTAGTGTTTCTAAACAGCAGTAACGTAGCTTGAAATCAATGATACACGTAGAAATTGAAAGGCTACGTACTCCGTACGGTACACAAAAAGGAATGATTCGGGAACGTCTCAAGCAAAATGTATATTCTAAGTCCGACTGTGTCCGAGCTCAATTCAATGAGTTCGTTAAGCGCACTGTTCAACGATGCTCAACATCATTTGTTTTCTGATTGCAGAAATGTCTGTTTTGAGCAAATTCTACTCGCGCGCAATCACTTGAACTTCATATGATCTACGTGATGATTACTGCAAGCATGTCTCTCGAATCTCGATGCTTAAGCGAATACTTTAGCGTGAAACATAAACTACATGAAACGAACGGTTCTTACGTTTCCGCTCTTGCTGTTCGTTAAATTGAACCGTAATTTATTGGCTCTACCTTAAGGTAGTCTGCGAGCAATGCCACGTGATGACGAGAACGAATGTTGACGTCTGCCATAGTACCTGTCGTGTGTGTGTCAAACAATCTGGAGTGGAAGATACTCCAATAAGGAAAAAGGCCTAGCTACGGGTCGAATATGACTTGAGTTGCTTGAGAAAGAAAAATTCACGCTATACGGAGGTACACCCCACATCGTCGAGTGGCTCGTTGATCAGAGCGCACCGACTTAGCCTCACCTGTGCAGCTTTTGCGAGACTGACGCGGTGTTCATGAAAGCACGAGAACCAAAAGTAGGGCGATCATCCCTTTGGATTATATCCACCGGCTGAGAAGGCTGACTTGAAGGCTATCCATACAGAGTAATGGCCACTCGTCATAGGGGCAATCCCTTTCCGGGCATGGCCAATCACTCAAAATGTGCATAGGATGTCAACATCGAAAATGCTCATTATTTTGCTTTGGAGCTTGCGCAAGCTCATCGTATCCGTTGCATCATTACAGAAGCAACTTATGGAGAAGATACGTCGAAATGCTGCAGGCTAAGCCGGGCTCAATGTAACTTCCAGTCCTTCTACGACTTCTTTTGAGTCATTGATGTGCATAAGCATCGGATCATCCAGGTATAATTGAGACTGTTCTTTCTCAAGCTAACATCTGTCTTGGTTAACACCGTGTTCATACCCGAGGAAACCAACCTATCCTATAATAGCAAAAAATCATTTAGCATGAAGGAACGAGCGTCTTTTCTGGGAAACCTTTTCATACAATTAAGCCTATCGTGGTTCGCTATGCACAACCACTTTCTATGCGATCTTCCAATGCCTCGATAGCGTGGCACAATCCTTAGGGATGAACTGGAGAGAGGGTATCTTGGTACGACCATCGACTCGGTATCTCATCGGTAGAGCAGTGCAACGCGGTAACAAAGCAATAGTGAATGATGGTAGCAGTGTTGGGTTCTATGTAGGCTCGAGCCCTGACAACAAGCCGAGATCACAGCTTGGCTCGACAGTTGCTAACTAATGGGTGGTACGATCATGCAATAATAATAGCATTCAACCAGAAATAGTGGTCAAGGTACCAAATAATGAAAATCTGCTTCCTTCAAAATTGCGGACTTGGTAATAAGCCGGCCACGCCGGCGTAACTACCTTAACATATGAAAACTCTTACTCCTGTCATTGAATCAAGCATGTATGTATATAGAAGACAATGACTTTCCGTAATAGATTTATGAGTGATATCGACCTTTTTCTTCCTTGAATTTTGGTAAAGGCCGCTTGTAGTAGAGAGGAGGGCCAAACTCAAAACCGCCTCAAGAGTACAGTAGGAGGTCTCCACTAGCGTAGCCTTATGAGACTCTATCGGCGAATGATAGAGACCCCATCAACACCCGTTGATGACCACAAGAACCCACGACTCCTTTGGCCGAGCCACACTGATAATCTCGCTGCCACCGGCTCCCATAAACAGCCATCTGGTCGATCTCATCTTCGCACGCTCCGGTCTTCGTGTGCTAATATCAAGTCGACTTGGTGCGTCTCTGCAAAAGCCTGGCTTTGGGAAGGAATATCCGCGGAAAGGCTCAAGGTCGCAAGCCTCACTATAGAACCACAGCTTGGGTCTGGTTTTCCTTCACGCTCGGTCTGCTTGAGATCCTGCTGGTCGGGCTTCCAAGAACAGGACTGGACGTTTTTAGGTCGACAGGGAAGCGCGGACGACTCGATTAATAGACACATCGGCATATGGAACAAGAAGGCAGCTAAGAGTTTATCGAGGGGATGGTAGACTACTCGACGTTACTAAATCTAACACGGACGTACCAACCAGCTTTCGCGACGTCAAAAATGGACACGTCCTTCAAAGTTGACGAAGGGTACTCAGAAGAGAGTAGAAGTCAAGATGATCTGGATTCTCCGATGAGATCAGAGTCAATCTCCGATGAAACCGTTACAGTCCCTATCAATGATCCACCGACTTTGCCTCCAGCAATCTTGGCCCTGAGCGAGGCTGAGAGAAGTGGTATGCTTGATTTCCCTTGCGCGTTTGGGTATTTTGTGCTTTGATGGCTGACATTTCATTTAGAATTCGTTTACCACGTTTTACGGACACTGCAAACATCCTCGATAGCCGCCGTTGTCGAGCGACTGAGACCACTGTTACACATAGACCCGGTAGCAGTCTTGCCCACAGAGATCACATCTGAGATTTTCTCCTACCTCAGCCCATCGATGTTACTTCAGGCTTCAAGGGTTTCCCGGTCATGGCGTGATGGCACACTCGATAGCCGGCTATGGAAGCAGAAATTCAACTTGGAAGGCTGGGAATTGGATATGGACGAAGTTCGGCGATTCGAGCAAAACTACAGCCTACGCAGGAAGACTAGGTCGAGGCGAGCGGAGACACACCAGGAGCAAAGAAGAAACAAGAAGCGTGCCAGAGCTGGTATTGATTTGGTTCGCGACGGCATTTTACCACAATTATCCACAAGCTCTTCTGCGGCGCAGCAAGGTTCCGAGGACTGGAATGAGCAGACCGGTACCGTAGAGGCAGATGGAGAGATGCAAGATGAGGGCCACGATGAAGAAATGCACGATGCTGAAGCGATTCCAGTTCAGGAGATCTCACATTCAGATATGATGACCCCGCACCGCGAGGATACTGTACAAACATCACTTAATCGCGAAGCCGATCTTTCCTTATCAGGGGATCCGCTGTCCAGGGCTGGATTTGAACCACAACTAATGCAGACTGCTTCAGGCCATCCTCGGCTTAATTATCATCACGTCTTCAAGCAAAAAAGAAAACTGGAGGACAACTGGAATGCTGGTGCTTACAAGAGCTTTCAACTACCTCACCACGATCATCCAGAAGAGGCTCACAGCGAATGTGTGTACACAATTCAATATCTCGGAAAGCATCTTGTAAGTGGTAGCCGAGATCGTACGCTTCGTATTTGGGACTTGGACACTCAACGACTCGTCCGAAAGCCATTGATGGGTCACACTGCTTCCGTCCTTTGCTTGCAGTTCGATGATAGCCCAAAGGAGGACATCATTATATCCGGCAGCAGCGACACAGATGTCATTCTTTGGCGCTTTTCCACCGGTAAGATGCTCAGGAAGATTTCTCAAGCACATAAAGAATCAGTGTTAAATCTGAAGTTCGACGAGCGCTTCCTCGTAACTTGCTCCAAGGACAAAACAATAAAGATCTGGAGCCGGCATGCACTGCGTCCGGGCGATCCGAATTACCCAGTTAAGGGCGTCGAAGGCGGTGGAAGATGCCCGGCATATATCATAGACTTGACTAGGTTCTCAAGCCCAATCGACATCGACAAGCATTTGACCATGGAGCAGAAAAAGCCTTTACCGCCATATACACCCCTCATGCTTCTTGAACTTCATGGCGCTGCAGTCAACGCAATTCATATATACAACGACCAATTAGTATCAGCATCTGGAGATCGACTGGTCAAAATCTGGAACATACATACTGGCATTTGTACATCAACATGTAGAGGCCACACGAAAGGGATCGCATGTGTCCAGTATGACGGCAAAAGAATTGTTAGTGGAAGCAGCGACTGTACCATTCGAATTTATGATCCTGCTACACAAGCCGAAGTAGCTTGCTTACAGGGCCACAATAGGCTGGTACGCACCATCCAATCAGCTTTCGGAGATGTTCCGGGGAGCCGTGAAGAACTGGAGCTGGAGGCTAATGAAGTCGACTGCCGATATTTCGAAGCGAGACGCTCAGGAGCCCTCTCTACGGCTTCTGCCAGATCTCGCCAGCAGCGGAACGCAGGCTCGAAAGACCCGAAGGATATCATGGCACATGGTGCAAAACTGCCCCCTGGTGGCGGTGGCAGTCGATGGGGTCGGATTATATCTGGATCATATGATGAAACTATCATCATCTGGAAGAAGGCTTCCGATGGGCGTTGGGTGCCAGGGCATCGGCTTCGCCAAGAGGAGGCGCTTCGAGCAGCCGGCGGGCCTCTTATTTCTCATTCAGAGTTGCAGCACGCACCACATGGAGCCGCACAGCACTCTAACACTGGCAACACTCCACAGCAGAACCCGACGGCTCATGCTCAGCCACAGGCAAATACGGCAGCCAATCAGCAGGGTGCCCAAGCTACAGCGTTACCACAGCACGCGTTTTCGATGGGTACTACAATTGCTCATACAGCCGCCACCACCCAAGCTGGAAGCACCAACTACCAGACCCTCACCAGTCCTGTCTTCAACCCCGCCTTTAACGCTCAACTGCAAGCTTACCAACACCAAGTATCCGCCGCTATCCACTCAGCCTCTCAAACCGCCCACGCCTCATCCTCGTCCTCGTCCTTTCAAAACACGAATCAGCAATCATCCCTTGCTCAAACGGCCCAAAACATCCAAGCATTTCAACAACAACACCTCACCAACCTCGTCACTGCGGCCAGCCACACCCTTCACCCTCCTGCTCTTCCCGTTCCTCCACAACCTGCACACCCCGCCACCACCACCACCACCACCACCACCACTACAACCCCAACAGCGCCTCCTGCACATGCCCCCGCAAGCGCCCAGCATCCACCACAAACTCACGGCCCGGCCCCTCTCCCGCAACCAGCAGGAGCCCAACACGTCCCCCAACCCAACGCCCGCGTCTTCAAACTCCAATTCGATGCCCGCAGGATCATTTGCTGCTCCCAGGATCCAAAAATCGTGGGCTGGGATTTTGCGAATGGAGACGAGGGAATTATGGAGTGTGCGAGGTTCTTTGGTGCGCCGACTTGAACAACATAGGAGGAAAGGCGGAAAGAGAGGATGAAAATCTTGCTTGTCTATATGGACGATGGGATAGGCTGAAGAAATGTCAGAGGCATCATATGTCATTAGCATTTGCATACGTTTGTGCTCATGGAAATTTCCTGTCTTTGATTTGCTTTAGCTGTCCCAAATTATGGCGCTCGACAATTCGAAAGCAATGTATCTATTTCATGAATACGCAGCCGCAGACTGTGCCGTCACTAGCATTACTTCCAGCTCAACGATAGTATTACAGCCGATTCACATCAACCATCCGTCTCTCGCACTCACAAAAGCTTTTTACCGAAAAAATAAAATGATTCGCATGCGCCCCTGGTATCTCAGAACAATAGCCCAGCACCCCGTTGTATCCCCATTTACGAATCTACACCAAAACGATATCAATCACGCTATGCTTTTCCACAAAACCCATCACGGGACTTTCTTTGCCTTCGAAGCTCGAAAGTTAAGAGGGCGGCTAATGCGGTCGTGTTAAGCCCTGTCGTGCCTGTTCGAGTTGCGTCAGTTGCACGAATCAGGAGAGGGGGATAAATCCACAAACCTTCATCTGCTCGATCCTCGCCTTCAACTGACTCGTCACCTCCGCCGCCCGCTTCCAACTCTCCACCCCCTCCCCCGCACCCTCCCCCTCCCTCCTCCCACTAGCACTAACCTCCCTGCTCCTCTGACTCCCCGCCTCGCTGGCCCCACCCCCGTTTTTTCTTCCTTCTCCCCCTCCGCGATCCCCCAGCGCCGCCCCGCTGTTTTCTTTTTCCTCGCTGGGGCTGCCCATGTAGCTGCGCGCGCGCTGGAAGCCGACTTCGCGGCTGTCTGACATGGTGCTATTATAGCGGTCCATGCCGGGTGGTTGGATCAAGGTGGTGCTGCTGCTGTTGAGGGAGCTGTCGCGGTAAATGGTGGGGTCGGCTGTGGGGTCTGTGGGTGGGGGTGGGGGGCTGGCGACACGCACAGTTCTGCTGAGCTCGCGCTTTAGTCTCTCGATCTCTCTTGTTTGTTTTAGGACTGTTTGCTCTGCGGACTCGGCGTCTGATCGTGCTCGTACTAGCTGCGTTTCTTTGGCTTTGATGCTCAGTACGTCACGCGTATGGTCTTCGATGAGTTGGGCGTTTTGGTTCTGGAGTTCGGTGATTTGGGACGTGAACTTGTTTTTCTCGGAGCGGAGGTCCTCGGTCGTGCGTTGTAATCTTTCTTTATCCGATCGTAGTTCCTCAAGTTCCGCGCGTTCGGGGGCGGTCACGCCGGCGGGAGCAGAAACTGGTGCAGGTACTGATTCGGATGCGGGGGTCGGTTTACCCAAGGGACGGCCTGCAAGACCGCGGCCGAATTTGGGTGCAGGAGCGGCGTCGTCTTCGTAGGTGGGGGATGTGATGTTACGTCTTGGGGATGGGAGAGCTGGTGCCGCTGCACCTCCAGGGCCTGTGAGCTTCTTTTTCAAACCTGCGGGTGCCGTCACTTCAGGTTTTGGTAGGCCACCCGGCTTTGAGGGTATACTCCTACCGGCAGCTGGTTTCGATTGTGCCGGAGGCTCTTCAGACTGGGGCGTAGATGCTCTTGGGGGGGCTTTCTTTAGTCCAGGTGCAGATTTCTTGGTCGCTGTCCTCTTTTGTGGGGGAAGCGCGACTTTTGGTGGAGGCGCCACCGGCTTCGGCTTGTCCTTCGCTTTTACCTCTGCCACGTCAAAGCATTCCTTGATCTTAGTCTTCCGGATGTCATCTAACCCTTCAAGATATGGACCCATTGCTCGTTCACTCATAATCTTCATCAACGTGCCCAGTATCTCAGCGCCTCCCGATCTAGTAACTTCACTGGATTCTGTGAGAAGTTTCGTAGCTGCATCGGCTATTGACTTCGTCTCGGGCTTTGAAGGTGCCTCTTTTGTAGTTTTGAGGCAGCGAATCAGGAACTTCAGCGTTTCCTGTTTCACCTGTGGATTTTTATGCTTTAAGAATTCCAGAATGTCCTCCAAACACTCTGACAGGCCCGTTGATGTAAAACTCGCATCTAAGGCCGCCCCAAGCGCATCTGAGACAGTTTGCTTCTTTTCCTTCAAGCGTTCCATTACCGCTCCCATAATTCTGCCTCTGTACTTTCCGAATGATCTTCGTAGACCTTTCGCTAGGACTTCCACACAGTTCGCAGCGACAGTGACTACAGCAACGTTCGCATCCTTCATACTCTTAGCCAAAGCTTGAATTATATCGTCATAGTGACCATCCTTGATACGATCCACGTTTGCTGCAGCAAATAAAGCGTCTAGAACCTCCTTTCGGTCCTTCCATTTTGTCGACGCCATTTGATCACTGAAAGTCTCGGGAATCTTGCTGATGACGTCCACGGGTTCAGCTAGATCAAATACGTCGACCTCAGCAGGCTCTATCTCACCTTCCTCCTCTTCACCTTGACCATCGTCATCATCGCCCTGAGCCACTGAAGCAGCAACCGCCGCTTGCTGTGACCGCAGTAACCTTTCCTGTTTTGGCGTAGGCTCATGCTTTATTCCTTCAAATAGCTTTTCAAGCTCCTGCTGCTGTAATGGCTTAAGTTCATTCCAAAACAGTGTCTTCATCGCTTCTCGGAGCCATCGATACAGCTCGACAGCTAAATTCGAGGCCTCGGCGCGTACATTCTTGTCAGCGTGACCGAAAACTTTTGGTAGAGCTTTTAGAACTGGCTTCGGGTCAACAACCCTTATCCCATACGCGTGGACTATCGTTGTAAGTGAAGCTAGACTCGCCGCAATTACTTTTGGCTGCTTATTATTTAAAGATGGTAGGAGGTCTTCGATGATAGGATCCGCTTTATCTAGCTCAATATACAGCAGTAAAGCCTCGATAGCACTCTGTTTAATCGCCGCTCTGGTAGACGTAAGGCCTTTCTCGACAATCGGCGTAATAGTTTGACTCCGTGATCTACAGAGACTTGTTAATCGCCTTCCCCACGGTCAAGATATCCTGAACCACACAGCAGCCTACCTTTTGCAGGCTTCGATACCACCAAATCTCAAGAAGGTACATAACGCGTTTATTCCATCTTGCAGTGCTGCTACATTGGCGTCCGAGACTGCCCCCTTCCATAGCCCAGCGTCCAGCATGAATGGTCTAAACATCGGATCCGACTCATCTGGAGTAGCTTCGAATGCTTTCGCAGCATCCTCATATGCTTGCTTCCTAACTTTCCAATTCTAGTACAAAATATTACTTCGTGAGGTCTACTTATTTGAGACACTTGGGACTTTAGGAATGGCAAACCTTGTTCACAAAGCGGTCGGGCAATGGCAGGGAACTGAAGTCCTCTTCCTGCTCCGCCATAGTTTCAAGGGCTGAAAGTATTTAAACCAATACTATGAGTTGTATAAGGCAATGCGCCGGGAAATGTAGTGATTGAAAGACAAGGCGCAACAAGCCGGGCGGTACGAACGCGGATCGTTGTCTTGTTCTGAGCGTTGCGTAGCGCGTCACAACGGTCTCTTGCTGCTTCAGGTCTTGTATAGTGTTGCAGCATATGTTTGTACGTCTGTGGCTGATGGAAGTGTCAATGTAACGATTTAGGGTTGGCCGCCGAAATGTCAACATTGACGCAAGAAGTCTTGGCGGAGATTCTGCGGCGCAACGGCGTCATTCCGCTTCTTCAAGTTCCATCCTTTGTGAGACGGGCCGGCGACCTTGCAGTTTACAAGAGTACTTTAACTGACGACCTCCACCGTAATCTCATGACCAGTATCTAGAAGGTTCAGTCCAGTTTGGAAGTTTCCACCCATCACCAGCGGCCAGCACCACCTCACCCCCGTACGATACACGTTAACACTCGCAGTCTTAAGACTTGGACCGACACCGGAGGCGTGAACGTTATACTGGCTAAACTAGGTGCAAAATATTTCCGTTTGAGAGGGCTGGCGCCTCAGCTACTATTACTGGACTACAGGAACGAGGGTTAGAGGAAGAGACAGGGCAGCAGCGCGAATGCGTCCACTGCTCCCACTATGAGCCAGCTTCTTACGACCAGGCAGGCAGAGGAGCTGTGAGTAAGCATGCCAAATTTTGTCGACGTTGTACTATGGCTTATCATTCTATAGTCACAAGTCAATCATTGCCTACCTGATCTCCGTAGTAAAGCTTCCAGCAAGCGCCGCGGCTCTACGTCAAGAGCTTGAAATAGGGGATGGGTTCGACGAGGCTACGAGCAAAAAATATGAAGGGGTGCTTGAGAAGAAATGGACGAGCGTGGTCAGATTACAGAAAAAGGTAACGATGACTTTATGACTGGAGACCGTCCCAGACTGACGCCCCACATATGTAGATAATGGAATTAGAATCTCGTAACGCAAGCCTACAATCAGAACTCGATTCAGCCACTCCCACTTCTCTGTCGCGGCGAAACCAGGATCCTACCTCCTGGCTTCCCCGCTCACCTGCTCGCCATACCTTACAGTCCCACCGTTCACCCGTAAATTGCGTGGCTTTTCACCCCATATTCTCCTCGTTGGCTTCTGGCTCCGAAGACGCCACTCTCAAGATATGGGACTGGGAATTGGCGGAGCTTGAGAAAACTCTCAAAGGACATACCAAAGCTGTTCTTGATTGCGATTTTGGCGGCCCACGTGGCGGCACTCTCCTCGCTTCATGTTCATCCGATCTGACCATCAAATTGTGGGATCCTTCGGATGACTACAAAAACATTCGTACACTCCCCGGGCATGACCACTCTGTTTCTGCCGTTCGCTTCGTCCCTTCTGGTGCAGCTGGTGCTCCGGCTTCAGGTAACCTGTTGGTTTCCGCTTCCAGAGACAAATCGTTGCGTATCTGGGACGTAACTACAGGATACTGCGTCAAGACTCTTCGTGGCCACGCAGACTGGGTACGGGATGTGGCTCCTAGCTTTGACGGTCGATGGCTTCTCTCTGCCGGCACTGATCAGACAGCAAGATTATGGGACGCCAGCTCAGGAGAAGCAAAAGCGACGTTTATTGGTCATGAAAATGCTATCGAATGCTGTACTTTTGCCCCTGCCGCTTCTTACGTTCATTTGGCTGGACTGGCTGGACTGAAGAAACCACCCGCTGCAAGCAGTTCCGGCGAGTTTTTAGCGACAGGGTCAAGAGACAAGAACATCAAGCTTTGGGACTCCAGAGGTACCTTGATTAAGAATCTAATTGGTCACGATAATTGGGTGCGTGGGCTGGTTTTTCATCCAGGTGGAAAGTATCTCCTCAGTGTAAGTGACGATAAGACGATCCGATGTTGGGATTTGGCTCAAGAAGGGAAATGCGTCAAGACGGTGGACGACTCGCATGAGCATTTCGTGAGCTCTATTAGATGGGCGCCAAGCGTGATAAAGGCTCCAACGGTGCCAAATGGGGACTCCAATGCCGTGGGCAAGAAAGACGACCCAGGGGCCAAGGAAAGCATCAGGTGTGTGATAGCCACAGGGAGCGTGGATACAATAGTTAGGGTATTTGCTTCATAGATTCCCACATAGCTTTGCATACTACTCGAGTAACCATGGCCAAATACTGTTGCTACACAATCATGTTTGGTTCAAAATCTACCTATCACAGTCTCCTGGATCTTAAGCTTCTCGTGTCTATTTTGACCACGTTATCGATAGGGCTGCATTAGCGGATTCGTACGTCATCCCGAATATTGACATTATTGACTCCCTTCGTGTGTGGTAGAGCCGTCATCATTCCGTCCTACATGCCCTGGAACAGCTCCGTGACTTCAACCATTTGTGCGCGCTGTCTATACAGACAGCTTCGAGTCTCAAGTCCTTCCACGAGGGAATACAATGTCCTCCGAAACTTCAGCTCTTCCTCCGCTTTGCCACAGCAGGCCGAGCAACCAGCGGCAGCATCGAAGGATGAGGCCAGCGATGGAGCCCCAGATATTGCAGCGGAAAATACAATAGAACAAGGGGCTATGTCCAGGCGACTAGCGGAGATGACAGACGAGACGATCGAGCAAGGCGGCCGCAGCGCGCAGACAACCGTTGGAGAATCTGGCTTTTCAGAAGAGTTAAAAAGGCAATTAGAACAGAAAATTCTTGATAGCAGGTTCAAGAGCGATAATTCTGCTGCTTTGGCGCAGCTAAACATGCCAGTGAGTCCATTCGCACTGGATGTTCACTAGTATATTGACTCCCGCAAAGTCGAGTGCAGGCAAAGGAACTCAGTCGATAGCCACCGCTCAACCATGGCTTGGCAATGAAAGTTTAGAAGATGCGACTCTCCGAATGCTAAACGACGCCCACAAGCCTCTCCGTGGCACTGGAGCCCTAAAGATTCCCACGCCGAGAGGTCCTCCTATGTCCGTGGACATGCGGATGAAAAAGGCTGTAAAGAAGTCCCAAGGCCACCGGCTTGCCAATGCTCGTGATCGTACTTCAATATACGCGCTTAGCCAAGATCCGAACCTGACAGAAAGAGAGAAGGAACAAATGCGGAAGCAGCTCAAGGAGAAGTTTACCCCTGGTGCTCGCCCGATGCCGACCTCTGTCCAGGGGCTAGCGGCTCTGGCAAACGAGCGGATTGAAGATGCGATTGCCAGGGGCCAGTTCAAGAACATAGCTAGAGGAAGAGGCACGAACATTGAGAGGGATTACACGGCTAGCAGTCCCTTCCTAGACACGACCGAGTACTTCATGAACAAAATCATTCAGAAGCAGGAGATAGTCCCTCCCTGGATTGAAAAGCAGCAAGAGCTTATCAAAGCCGCACAAACGTTTCGGAGCAGATTGCGGGCTGATTGGAAAAGGCACGCTGCGCGAGTAATTGCTAGTAAAGGAGGATCGCTGGAAGCCCAGGTCAGACGGGCAGAAGCCTATGCCGCAGCTGAGGCGGCAATCAACCCTAAGGCACCGAAAGTCGAGGCACTAAGTGAAATTGATAATGAAGGCAAGATATCTCAGGTCACGGTGACCGAGACGCCAACACCAGCAAGCCCGACGGAATATGCCAAAATTACCGTTACCGAAGATCTAGCACTCTCGTCTACTCCACCAGACTCAGCTCCTTCTGCTTCTGCAGACTTGGCAGATCTAACTCCCACTGCAAACTCCACTTCCGAGCACTCGCCCCCCACCCCCAAATCGCCTCCCGCACCCGCCCTTCCCTCCCTTCCCCCCTTCCGCGACCCCGCCTGGCAATCCCTCGAACACGCCTACTACACCCTCGCCATCAGCAACCTCAACTCCCTCGCCCGCTCCTACAACCTCATGGCCCCCTCCCTCGCCAAAAAACCCTACTACAGCCTCTCCCGCGAACTGGCCTCCTGCTTCGCCGACATTGCCCCCCAGCTACCGAACGAGATTCGAGAGAGGGCGAGGGCGCCGGATAGGGTGAGGGTCGAGGTGGTGGGGCATACGGAGGGAGGCGTGTTGGAGAGGTTTGGGGGGGAGAGGGCCAAGGTGTGGGATAGTAGGAGGCCGCATTATGGGTTTAGAGAATTTTGGAGGGAATTGTGGGGCTAAGGGGTTCAGATTGGTGAAGGTGTTGGTGAGGATTTTTGCATGAACAATGGCGTTCCGTTAGAGTAGAGAACAATCACTTGTTCTGGTTAAAATATACGTGATCCATCCATGGAAAAAGGGTTGCTGTGGGGTTCGGGTAATAGAGTCGTAGCGTACTGTATCATCAAACAATAACCGACCAAACTACGAGCGTGATTTTGTTCCGCTATGCATGAGCTCGACATGCCTGATATAGCTAACCGCAGCTGAAGCGCTCTAGATCTTGATAGCACTCTCCAACGCCTTCCTCTTCTTCTCCGTCCTCGCAATAGCCTTTGCGCCCATGATTCCCCCGCCCCAGTGACGCTTAGCTTCCTCGTACTTATCCGAGTAACCCTCCTTGATCGTCGAGATGAGCTTGGCGAGTTCGGACTTGTCTTCTTGGCGGACTTCGGTGAGGGCGAGCACTGCTGCTGTCTGCAAGAATAGAATGTGTTGTTAGTATATATGTTTTGTTTGAAGGATATAGTGGAGGGAGGCATGCCTTCTTGTGCACCACAACGCCCAACCTCGCCTTTCCCTTGACTATCGCATATGGCACCCCCATCTTTCTGCACAATGCTGGTAGAAAGATGACCAACTCGATCGGATCAACATCATTGGGGATCAAAACCAGCCCCGCCTTCTTGTTCTCAATCAAGCCAACCACATGGTTTAGCCCATACTTGACAGCATATGGCTTCTTGCTAACATCCTCCTTCTTCTTACCCTCGCTAATCGCAGTAGCCTCCTTCAGTAACCTCTCCTTCTTCTCAGCTTTGGTCTCGGGTTTGTATTTGTTAAGTAGTTTAAAGGTTTGAGCGGCGGTGTTACGGTCGAGAGCATTAGCGAATTGGGCGATGGCGGGAGGGACTTTCAGGCGTAGGTTGAGAATCTTCTTTTGACGTTGTAGGCGTACGTACTCGGGCCACTTTACCATGCGTGAAAGGTTACGGCGTGGTTGGATATCTTGGCCTATACCAAAGTTGCGAGGACGCTTTTCGATGAGAGGGTTCTATCGTGGTGATGGCTCATCAGCGTCTTCATATAATAGATGCCCTAACTCCGTAGATATGAAAAGACTTAGAGACTCTATCGTTACATACCTTGGCGGTCTTCTTGGTAGCGCTGGCCTTCCCCTGAGGGAAGGGCGCAGGCGCGGCTTTACGGCCCTGTTTGGGAGGCTATCATTGAGAAAAGAAGAACATCAGCGAATCTTGTTCACCAAGTGGGTTCTTCTCTGAACTCTAAAGAGACCGCGAGCTGCATCTCTGCGAGCAAGTGGCTCAAGCCATCTTCACACCAATGCTGGTCGGCTCCGGAGAGCTTGCAGCAAGAGGTGGAGAGTCTGCATCTCGAATTGCATCATACACAGTCTATTGCAGTGTTCGAGAGCTATATGTAGGACTGGAAGTCAGAGTTGTAGCTTACCATTGTCGAAAACAGTCGTTGGCTACAAGACGAAGTACTTAGGAAAAGGTCGAAGTGGGAGTTTGTTGATTGTAAGCGAGACTTTTAACGCTAGTAGCAGCCCTAACCCTTGTCCGCTTTTGGATGAAGGACCATGAGTTGAATCTTACCTATATGCCTCAAATGGGCAGTAGAAGACCTCAAGGCTGTAGGCTACTGCCTCTACAGGAGCTATCTCTATTGATTAAATAGCGTCATGGCAGCTCAGCATACTCGTAAGACTATCACTCGAGTATTCAGTCCGTCCAATTTATCCGATAGCTACGTGACTCCTGGCGAGTAGTCGCTAGACCCTTTGAGTGTGCTGTCTGAAGCTTCGGGATGTGTACCTTGATATGGTGAATAGGATACCCATGATTCTGTTTTCAAGAGCAATGCGTTGACTTTCGTATTTACAGAATCAATGCCATTTTGAAGATCAAGTAGATTTGACGTAGAACTAGAATAGAAAGTGCGACGGCAAGTTCCGAACGCGCCGGAGTTTCTTAAATTCCGAGAATCAATCATCGCGCCCCAAACTGCCAGTAGGTCGTCCCCTCGCTCATTCACTCTGTCACAGTCACCATCCTCACTATACAGCCCACCACATGGCTTTCCGTGGTCAACCACGACTCTCTTCTGGTCTTCGAGCGCTTTAAACCCCAAGACCAGTCATACTTTATTCACAACCACCTCTCAACCGATATCACCCCGAATTGTGTCCCCCTCAGCTCCTGGAGCAATCGCACAGTAAATATGAAGTCCTTTTCGACTACTGCCGTCGTCGAAACCCCTGTAGCCTCAAACAGACGCCAGCCTGTTCGGCAGACACGCACGAATCCTACAAGAACCGCAACAAATCCCGTACCTCCTCGGGGCTCTGTCGGTGGGCCTCGTGACAATGGGCCTGTTACGAATCCGGGCTTCTGCCCAGCCATTACACACTTCACCGACTCTATCACCGCTTTACCGAGGGAAATGGTGCGCCATTATACAATGTTGAAGGAAGTTGACGCAAAGGTCAACGGCCCGGAGGAGCTCGTCAAGGAGCTCATCAACGCTGCGCTGAGAAGCTCAGTGCCACGACGCAAATCGGCAGTTCAACCGCAAGCAACGGAATCGTCGCGATCACAACATGAAGCTTCCCTATACACCACAGGGTCGGCAAATAAACTTGTCGCCTCGAATTCACAACCTCAAGAACCCATCTCATCCCAGCCCCAAGGATACCCTGATTCCGCCGACCTGCCTCGGAGGCACTTGTTACGCAATATGCGGTTGGTTATGAGTGAGATGCTTACGACCCTAGACGAGAAGAACCATGTCTTGTCGACTGCCATCGACGGTCTAGACAAACAGCTTATACGTTGCGAAAGCTCTTACCCACACATTGAGAATGAGGTTAGTGAAGAGGCGCGGTATGGTAGCTTAAGCCACTGGGCGTACCATGAGAAGGCGGCGGAAAAGAAGGGGACAACTGCTGGTGAGCGAACCCGGCGGGAGGCCGCTGCTGCACATCAGATGGCATCGGTGAACCATGAAGCGGAGGGGGCGGCTTTGCGAAGCGAGCTCCGAAGAGAAGCAATGGCAGCGCGCAAGCGAATCCACCATCTGGATTCAGATTTCGATGACCGACAATCCACAGCTAAAAAATCACAAGGCCCTGCCAAAGGTAGAAGAGTTGTAGAACCGGCATTACCCGCCAGCAGTACAGGTGTAGGCCTTGATATTACAAGTGGATCGAATGCCACGGCACCTCCAAGCAAGCGCCGGAAGATTGAAAAGCCAAATACAGGGTCGGCGCTTGGTGGATTCCCAATGGATAGGTCAATGAGTTCCGTGTACGGGCCCACTGCTGGTTCTGCCCGGGGCAATGCGGGAAGCCCTAGGGAGACACCCGCGGAAGAGGCTGCCAAGAAGCGAGGTCGTGGAGCGGCAGCGGCCAACGGTACTGGAAGACGGAGGTAAAAGGACATCTCTTCCTGTCCTGTATCCTTGGCTGACTTCGTTTCGTTCAGAACCAATACCAACGCATCAGCTGCCAACTCACCCATGATGGCCTCATCACCCGTTGTTGGTACATTTCCAACTTCGCACCACAAAAGCCCTGTACCAAGTATCATTCAGCGAGCCCAACCATCGCGTGCCCGTCAAGATTCAAACCAATCAGTACCGCACGTTCGACCGTCTTCGGCAACGTCTAACACGGTCACGAATGGGAATGGGAATGGATTGTTGGGCATGATAGCTGATGTAAACAAAGCGTCTGGATTGACTGGTCGAAGCATTGGGGATGTCAAGACTTCGATGAAAGTATTAGTCAATCCCAAAGGCGAGCATCTCATTGAAGTTGCGACTGATGGTGCGGGTGACATGCGTGGGGCATTTGTCGTCGGCGGTAAGAACGATCGCCTGGAACTAGAGGAAACAGAAAACGGCATGAGCAAAAGCGGCCGCCCCGACCGACCTCGATCCATATCGATCTCGACAAGGAGAGGGGGTAAAAGCTCTAAAACGTCCACCCCTCACAACGCATCCTTTTCCGAGACGCAACGCTCTCGACCTTCACGGACCATTGAAATGACTGCCAAACGGTCGCACAAGAAGGGGGCAGGACTTGCAGCTCAAATAGCAGCGGCTGCTGCAGCTCACGATGACGAAGGCTCATCAATGCAGGGTGACGAAGAAGAGGACGACGATGAAACCGAACCTACGTATTGCTACTGCAATCAGGTCAGCTATGGTGAGATGGTCGCTTGTGACATGAGCAGTTGCAAGAAGGAGTGGTTTCATCTGGATTGTGTAGGACTGGCTAAAGCGCCAACCAAAAATGGTAAGTGAACTTCCGAGTTGTTATCTCTTGTCCAGGGTAATCGGGAGCTAACTGGTATTTTCCCATAGCGAAATGGTATTGCGACGACTGCAAAGAGAATCTGAAAAGGAATAAATTCAACGGTGGTAGCTCGAGATGACGATTGAAGCAGTTGCCTCGAACCTGACGACGAAACGCAGAAAATTGGTGTTATAGGAACGCGACGATGCGTGCATGATATCATGGAAAACGTTGAAGGGATTTCGCAGGACAGCGGGTAGACATGGAGTATTTGCTGTTGCATCTTGGTCCCAAGGGCTTGTATATGCGGCTTAGAATCTTCGGCTTCAAGAGCAGGAATGACCAACATCCCGGAATCAATGTGGTTTTGAAATACTGCAGCACGCAGCTCGTTTCTCAGCAAAGGAGTGACTTGAAGGATAGGTGAATACGAGAGTATGAATAAATTGTATAAATGGACATGCTCAGGTAGACGATTTTGAACCCTTTAAGCAAGATTTGGGAGAGACGATGAGAATAAATGGATGCATAGGCGCTAGTGCCGGATTTGTACTAAGCGGCAGATCTTTCAGCTACCTAGTTGTATAGGGCTAGCAGCACTCCACTTTTTGATATCAGACTTTCTAAACAAACGAAGATCCTGTGTTGTCGTTGCTCGAGATGCAACTCGGCCATCTTTTTCTTGGGTTCCTAGACTTCTATTTTACGCCCTAAACCGAGGTACTACACCGCCTGTCCTTACAGAACTACATTATAAATCTGCTGCCGTCAAGCTCCCCCCCTCCCCTAGGGGAAGACTGGAGACCCTATCACGAGTGATTTAGAGCAATCTCAGACCTTATTATGCCGTCCATGCATCTATCTGACATACGGAATTGGTTCCTACAGTCACCACCTGTAGAATGGGGCATCATGCAAATCCGAGAGCTCCTAATTGGGGCGTTGCGCCAGGGACCTGTACCGCAACATGTGGCCTTTGTGATGGATGGAAACAGGCGGTTTGCAAAAAGCCATCGGATAGAGACAGTGGAAGGCCATAACCTTGGGTTTGAAGCTCTGGCTAAAGTGAGCCCTCCGTGGAAGACGGGCACGCGGAAAATTTACGGAATGAGCTGACGCGCTTGAGGTTGCCCCCAGATTCTTGAGGTTTGCTACAAATCTGGTGTCAAAGTTGTGACTATCTATGCCTTTAGCGTCGAGAATTTCAAACGGTCAAAATACGAGGTCGATGCTCTGATGGACATGGCAAAAGTCAAACTCTCGCAGTTAACACAGCATGGAGAACTCCTAGACCGTTACGGAGCCAGTATCCGAGTGCTAGGCCAAAGGGAGCTCGTCAAGCCAGATGTGCTCGAAGCTGTCGATCGAGCGGTCAAGATGACTAGCGGAAACAACAAGGCCATACTGAACGTCTGCTTCCCCTACACGTCTCGTGATGAGATTACAACAGCGATCCGCAACACCGTGATTGACTACTCGAAACCCATTCCTTCTCTCCCACGACCTTTCTCAGAATCCCACATAACCCACACAATCCGCGCCCGCCATCTTTCCGCCGCTTCGGAAAGAATACGAGGGAATTCTCCATCTTCCGGGGGTACATCTGACACTGAAGGTTCGACGACTTCGTCGACGACCCTCCACCCCGAGTCACCACCGGAAGAAAAACTCATTTCTGGCGACAAATTGTATTCAAAGACTCGAGAGTCGTATCCGGATCCCGAGAGCATTACGGCAGAAACGCTGAACGAGCATATGTACACAGGCGGTTTGCCGCCGCTGGATCTGTTGGTTAGGACATCCGGAGTCGAAAGACTCAGTGATTTCATGCTCTGGCAATGCCATCAAGACACCGAGATTGTGTTCCTGGAAACCCTGTGGCCAGAGTTTGACCTATGGACATTCTTGCCCGTATTAGTGGAATGGCAATGGAGAAGGAAAAAGGAAGGTGAGAGAGAACGAAGTGCGCCTGGCAAGATTAGAAGGGCCTCGAAAAGCAAGAGCTGTTGAGTGAGCGATAAATTTCCGCCAAGCTTACCTATATCTGATCGTGCGTTTCGAGCGTTGATTGAGGAGAACCATCGTTTTAGCGTTTGACCAAGAAGGAACGGTCACATCCAGATTTGACAACATGCGTCTGAGTGCATAGCAAGTCTCCAGATTCTCCATATCCATATATATCCATATGTACAATAAGAATAAGAAACAGCCCGTGAGCTGTTCAGAACGCAAGTACTCCGTAGCACAGTAAGGTATGTGCAGTGAGTGGTAGGGCTGCATCGGCTTGGCACTGGCAGGGCTGGCACGCTGGCTAACACATGGTACGGAATTATACAGCCCGGGTACCTTAGCGTACCTATCACTCAACGTCCAACCCTGCTGTAACTTGTTTCGCCAAAGGATTCAGCCTCTCGTCATTGCCACCACTACTAAACATGACTAGTTGCAATCCTTCAGATGAAGGATGCGCCAGCCTGCAACTTGTTCTTTCCCTATCTTATGGTTATAATTCTTCTCCTCATCTTTACAATAACAATTATGTTGACAGCTGCCAACAGGGAAAACATACTGCTTCCCAACAACTTGCAAGACGGGGGGGCCGAGGCTAAACGCGAAAAGTCGAGCCAACCAACACAATTCACTTGGAAGCCCGCCCTTGAACATCTGGGGTCAATGCTTTCTTGAGCGGACCAATTGTGATAGATGGCTCCTGACTGCATACCCGTCTTCAGCAGGTCCCCACGATGATGTTGTCCCAGGGCAAACTGAAGCGTACTCTATGTGTTGTTTTTACTCTCTTTCTTGCTGTCTCCACTGTTCTGATACTCAGGGCCGACTTTTTTGAGTGGCCACGATCCATTCGCGACCCAGAACCTCAACCTCCCCCTAAGCCAATATACAAACCAAAGCCTGATCCAGCGCCTCCCATAGTCGACAGTTTCCCCCTCGCCGCTACTGCGAAAACCCCCTCGGATCTTCCCCCTAAACCGACATGGAACACTCCTCCAGAGCCACATGTCCCAGAGAAGACTCCCCTGTTCATCGGCTTCACGCGCAATTGGCCCCTTCTACAACAGGTTGTAGTCTCCTACATCACAGCCGGTTGGCCACCGGAAGACATTAATGTTGTCGATAACACAGGCACTATGTACTCGAACCGTGATGGAATTCTTACTTTGCAAAACCCATTCTATATCGACCAGCACCGCCTTACGGAAACCTTCGGAGTCAACGTAATTACTACACCTACGCTCCTCACCTTTGCCCAACTGCAGAACTTCTACGTTTTCACCGCCCTTAACAAAGAGTGGGACCACTACTTCTGGGCGCACATGGACACCGTCGTCGTTTCAGACGAGAGCCCTGACGTCTCACCATATAAATCCCTCTATATGCGCGCTGTCTCTGTCCTGCGCGAAACTCTGAACCCATCATATGGCTCACTGGCAACCCGCTGGTTCGCCTACGACCGCCTAGCCCTAGTACGAACTCAAGCTTTTGTCGATGTCGGAGGCTGGGACACCATGATCCCCTTTTACATGACCGACTGCGACATGCACGAGCGCCTGTGGATGCGCAATTTTACCATCGAAGACGCGTCAGCAGGCTTGGTGTACGATGTGGGCTCCAGCCTCAATGATTTACAGCAACTATACCTCAGAGATTCAACTTCCCCCTCCAGCACTCCGGCCGAACCCCCCAGCCGCGACTCCTCAGCCTACCACTCCCTGCTCTCTACTCTGGAAGAAATGCAGCGCAACAAGAACGAGGACAAAAACGGACGTAATACCTGGCAGGCCCAGCAACGGGGCGGACAGGGCGAACCCTTTTATCGCGATGCGGAGGGGTTCAACAAGGGAATTGAGATGACGATGGACTTGGGGAGGAGGGTATTCGAGGAGAAGTGGGGGCGGGGCAGGTGTGATATCAGGGATGCCGGAATGGTCGAAGGGGATGCTTGGAGGGTTATTGGAGAATGGGAGAATGAGGACGTGCAGAAGAAGTATTGGAAGGAAATGAAGGAAAAAGCAAAGCAGGAAGCGAAGACGTTAGCTTGACGGGCTTTGGGTTGAACATAGAGGTGCTTCTTTTGGAAGAAATCTTGGGAGCCGGAAGGGAGTGGAGCCGGCTTGGCACGAGCCGTTATGCATGAGTTGGCCGGCTTGGGAGACGAACAATGGAGGGATATAATCCAGGCGTTGCTCAGGTCTGTATGGTGTTGAGGCGCACTCAAGGAGACGACTCAAGCGCATGTATATTTAATCTGTCGGAACCAAGATGGAGGCATCAGACGGAGACATAGATGAACAGCTCATCAATGATAGACACAACGAGTCAATGGGAATAAGAAATCAACCACGTTACATTTTACGCAAGAGAGAATCTAGCGGCTGAGCTGTGATTTTTGACTTACGTAATCCCTCCTGCCTGATTTACCTTACTCTGATGCCATCTCGGAGCTTAGCCGCCCGCCTGACAACCATCATCGCTCGACTCGCAATGTCTAGCCCACGGCGCCGGCTTGACTGCCCTCATCAAGGCAGCCAAAGGGCTGATCTCCCTTGGTCCGCTGCAGCCTTTGCTTTGGCCGAGATTTTGCGGCTGTTCCTAACACCCACAGCCAAAGCCACAGAAGGCGTACCGGATTGCATCCCTGTCATGGCATGTGTGCTTGATCGGTGAGCGGACGTGTATGCTTTAGTGAGAGGGGTGCTTTGTGGCCAGAGGAAATAGGGACGGCGGAGGAGAGGGTGTTGGGTATGCTGGGGTGTGTTGTGAAGGGGGGGTATAGATGAGGGAAGGTCGGTCAGGAAGAATCGGTAGTTAGGTGAGCCAAGGCAGATCTACTATGTTGACCATGTTGTAAGTCGGGTGTGAACAGTCAAGTCGATTGGTTAAGAAGTTTCTTTGCTCAATTGTTCTTATTGCATTTGCGATTGAACACGAGTCAACCAATGATTCTTTTTCGAGGAAACAACGAGTCTATTTGTCTACTGTATTTGTCCGTTTGGATATCTCGACAGAGATAGATTGTTGGTTACGGGCTTGCTGCATCCATTGGTGGCGCAATATGAAATGGGGCGGAATTCTTTTCGCAAGAGGGACGAATAGCCAGACAAAGAATCAACAGGGGCCCACACCTTCAAGGTGAACAAAAGCTTTTGGAGAGGACTGCGATCAGATGTTTCTCGAACGACCGGTATATCTAAGATGGTAAGCTGAGTATAAAGCAAAACGACAGCAAATCGTTGATACAATACACATCCCAGCTTTTAATATTTAGCAGCTCATGCACCTTTCTACTAAGACTTGCTCTCTCCATAGCCTCTTAGCTTTGGAATTAAGTACGAGGTTGTGGCTCTGATAAATTGGTCATTGACTGTCAGAACAATGTCACAATGAGCGTTAAAGAAGGACCTCAATCTGATGATATTCTTTTGAGACAATCTTGGACATAACACACAAGGCTTCGGATGAGTTACGATTGAAACAGAACTTAGGGTCTTTCGAGCCTTCGCATAAGAACAACCAAAGCTTTGAAGAGGACATATTATTTCCATTCAGTCTCGTTTCATATGCAATGCACGTCGAACGATTCTGCACGTCTACTCTCTGGTCTTGGTTAGAGAGCGCTAAACATATTCATGGCTTCTCGACAGACACAATTCTTTAGAAATACTGTTTCTTGATTGGTGGTAGAAGTACCTGCAAGCGCCGTAAAATGGTGATTAGGGAACCCAGTCGCAAAATAGTTAACTTACGCGGCCGGCTGTGTTTGGAATCTGCAAGATTGCGGCGCCATTTTTAAGTGTGTGTGGTTGGTTGAGTACTGCAACCGAACGCATTAAGCACAGCCATGTCTCACGGTGTGGATTATGGAAGCCTATAGGTTTGCACGCATACAAAGAGCAGGCTTGTCGCACATCGTCAGACGAAATAGTTCTATGATAACTGTCTCTTTGACATCGAAAAGCCATTTAAGTCGTCATGCCATCGACCGCTGAGCGGCGTATTTCGCCAATGAGGCCTAGGAGAGCCCCCGCAACCCCGACGCTACCAAATACTGCAAATCAAGATGCTGTTCACCCTATAGACATGATGGCAGCTCTCTCCTTCTGCGATGAGAGTTTAGATTCGGATCCAAGCCCATTACTGACCCCACCGCGTGAAGGCAGAGTAACCGGCGCAGCAGTCAGGTTTGGGGCTGCCCCTAGTCCGTCTAATGGCTTATTACCCTTCACCTTTGGTCAGTTATACAATATCACCCCTTTGCCATCTCCAAGGCCATCACCAGAACCGCCATCACGGAGAGACGAACAGCCACGACAATTCAGCTTATCACCACAGCGTGATTCGAGGGCAGAAATGCAAGGGAATAACAATCAAGATGACAGAATTTCTGTCGACGTTCCTACTTGGTCTTTTGCAGAATCGTCCCGAAGGCCCTCAGACGTTTCCGCTGTTAGCGCTAACGCGACTACCGCTCCATACGATGTCAATGGTGAAGAGGCGCCCGTCGAGCCTTTCTTCGATCCTCGTTTTCAAGCTACTTTAGTGAAAGGTATAGACCTTGCTCAAAGAATGGCAAATGCAATGGCGGGAGACCATTTCGAATCGGAACGAGATTTGGACTTGAACAGGCTATGGAACGATGCCAAAAGACTAAAAAACTTCCAAACTTCGGACACACGGACTGTAGCTGTGTTAGGTGACTCTGGGCAAGGTGAGTCGACGCTCAGTCTCTGCATTGCACAACCATCGAAGCTTACCATCCCTAGGGAAAAGCAGCCTCATTAACTCTCTCCTTCATTGCCCGGATATTGCACGAACAGTGAGGCGGCCCAATTTTACTTAAAGGCATTGAGTTAATGAGTTTGACAGGGAGACATTGGAACTGCGTGTACGTCAGTTGTCACGGAGTACCATCAGAAGACTAGGGAGCATCAAACACCAATCACAATTCAAGTAGAGTATCTTTCAGGATTGGAAATCGAGGATCTTATAAAGGAGCTTGTGTGGAGTTATCGCCAGCTGTATCTTCCAAATGTGGAACAAGAAGCTAGTGTTGAGGACTACAAACGATATCAGGCAGAATCAGAGCGTGCTTGGTCAGCTCTTGAAGCAGCCTTTCGTCATCGGCGGGAATTCAGAAAGGAGTTTCTTAGAGACCAATCTGCAGGAGCAGCCGACAAAATCATTGTACAAATTCTTGATTGGACCAAAGATCTGGACTGGCCTGCAGGAGGTAATAATGGCGTATGGAAGTCTACCGCCGAGACAGCAGAAGAATGCTGTGAAAAGACAGCAGTTTTCATGAGGGATAAGCTTTGGCCTTTCACTAAGATTATTCGGTGATTGGTTTCTGATCTTAATTCCGAAGTACTGTACTGATTGACACCGCAATAGGGTCTATCTCAGCGCACAAGTATTGAAGACAGGGATAATTCTTGCAGACTTACCAGGTCAGTAATTGAGAACAGCGACGTTCGGGGTGATGCTAAAACTATTCAGGACTCCACGACACGAACTTGGCGAGGGTCAGAGCTACTGAGCAGTATCTCTTAAAATGCGATCACATCCTCATAGTTGCCGGGATATCCCGAGCAATTAGTGACCAGTCATTGAAATCATCGCTCTACAAAGCTATCAGTCAATACGTTCCTCATGAGTGGGAGACATCAGCTGGGAAATATTTGAATGTATCTGTGGTCTGCACTAGGACGGAAGCAAGTATATCCGATGCCTTCTGCGAGCGCTTGTTCTGACTGTGTCTCGCAGGATATCAATGTAAAGACACACAGGAAAGAATTTTGCGGAGTCGGTAAACGAATCAGCCCAGATGTCATGGCTGCGCTCGACCAGCAGATTGAACAGGCTAAAACAGCCGACAACAAGATATTGAAGAAACAATTGAAACGGAGGTTAGTCGACATGTACCCAAAAGGACGCCCTCGCTAAATAGTCACAGACAAGAGCTCCTACTGATCGAGGCGAGGAATGACTTTGTAAAAGAGGGCCTGAAGCGAAACTATTCTGCCAAAGTTCCAGGTGGGAGACTTGAGGTCTTTTGTGTCTCGAATGTGAATTACGAGAAGTTCTCCAAAAAAGGGCCTGTCGATCATGTCAATGCCAGTGGTATTCCGGCTCTCCGCCGCTTCTGTCACACGATCACAGCAAAGCCCCAGTACTTTGAAGCAAAACACTTTCTACAGTCCAGTCTTCCCAGTCTTTTGACCTCAATAAGGCTGTGGGTTGAGAAAAGCCAAGATCCTGCTGACGCTCTGGACAACGAAGCCAAGCATGAGGTGTTTGAAGCCTTTGGCAACATGTGTAAGCGCGTCAAAGGCGGTATCACGCGGACCCAAAAAAGCTTTGAGCAATCTTTCGAAGAACAGCTGCTTCGGTTAATGGAGAATCGAAATGAGTACTGGGAGCGTGCGGCCGAGCAGAAGAGCAACGAGTGGAATCACGTATGAAACCTCTCATTTCCTCCAAGTATGCTCAACTCAACCGCTAATACGGCTTAGTGGCACACGACCCAGTATAACGCTTGGTGCAGGAAAAATGGCACCCACTACACCGAGAAACGCGGTCATGTCTGCTGGAACTCTGAAATCATCTGGAAGATGAAGTCAGAACTGGACTATGCTTGGGATATATTGGAAGAAGAGACCCCCGAGCTTTTCGCTGACCTTGCGCGCTCTATCAGTAACGATTTAACGGCGTTCGAATGTATCATCAAAGACTACGACAATACTTCAACGTTTGCCGATGGCATTGATTCAAGGATCAGAGATATTACGTATATTCTGGCCACTATCTCGAGAGCGTTCGGGCGTGGATACAAAGCCATCCGCCGTAACGCTTCAGAGCAAAATTATAGCTCGTACGCTCTCCAGGGGATGCTGCCAGCATACCGAACAGCTTCCCAAATAAGCGGTCAGTCTCCATCCCTTCCATCCTTCCACTTCGTCCTATCTTCCACATCATCTCCTGCCCCATTTATTCTTGTAGCTTAATTAACTCATTTCTATCACAGGAACCGGCAGGACCGCGCGCCAGCAACAGACCGTCCAGGGCCGCATCACCAACGGCAACCTCTTCCCCGTCATTTCACTAAACATCAAGACCGACGTGGAGCAGCTGATCTCAACGACGTTTGCCGAAACTTGCACGATGGTGACGGCGGTGCTGGGGCTCATGCGTACGGATCTGGAAATGGTGTATGGCGTGTTCTCCTATGACGAATCACTTGACGGTGGATCGGATGACGTTCGCAGAATCGGCAATGGGAGGTTGATTGACAATGGGAGGTTAATAGACAATAGACATCACATTACTGGGAATAATGACGAGGAGGAGCGCATTGAGGATATCAGGAGTCGATTGGCAGGCCAGCTGGATACCTTTGAGAAAGAGCTTGGGGAAATGCAGGAGGTGATCTCCAACCTCGTTTCGGATGCGCAGGAGTCTATTCCAAGCTGAAATAGGTCCATTTGCAAAACTACCGCTATACCTTCCGCAAACACGTGTCTGATAATTTCCTTCAGCGCCATACCTTCAGCGGTTCCTTCTCACATCATCCGCCGTTTCGCACTCGTGCCTTGTGTTCCTACGTCAATCACAATCGCAGAACAGATCAGTCCCCCCATCCATTTATCTCTGCATCTCCAAACCTGCACTTGGTCCACACGTATGTACCACTAGCTTCATGCGCAGCATACCCTAAACCCCCCCCGGCCCGGGGGCTACAGCTCATAAACTCGACGTCTCACAGACCCAGCACCCAAATTTTGCAAACCCTCACAAATACAACAACCATCACTCCGTATAAAATATCCGACCAAGCAACCAAACTCACAAACTCGGTGTTCTAGCAAAACTTTGCAAAAAAATTCACTTAATAATAATCGTTCTTTGTAGAAATCACACTCCCAAAGGCTCTCGAATAGCACTCCACCCCCCATCTCAATCCCACCCCCTGTCCATGCAAGAAAAGCAACATGCATAATAACATTTCATCTCGACTCTTTTCATATTCAAAAACCAGCGACCAGCGCAGCCGTGTACGAGCGAGTACATACGACTAGAGTTTTTTTTTGTTTTTTTTTGGCAACGGTTCGGCACCGCTCACTCGCCAGCGCAGGACAGAAACGACTCTACTCTACTGCATTCGCGCTTTTGGAATATTCGTACTGTACACCCTCCAGGTACACATTTCTACACCCTGCATCCCGGACTATTCTCCGGCGTTGGGGTTAGGCTGCACGGCGGTTTGCTATGTCCGTCAAATTGTTTCTGTAAAGTATGCTTATGCTTTCTTTGGGATGATGAGAGTGGGGCGGTGGGTATGGCGGGATCGGGATGCTGAGCTGTGGTTGGCACTGAAGAGGGTTGGGTTGGGTTGGGTTGGATTGGGTTGGGTTGGGTGGGTTGGGCTGGTTCAAAAAGGAAGGGGGGGTGAAGGGGTGCTGAGATGAGAAAGGGGGGAGGGGGGCTGGTGGGGAGGTGGGAGGGAATGGGGGAAGGGAGTAAAAGGCCTTTTTACTTTGATGGATTCATTACCACCATCTTCTAAATTCCCCGCATCCCCTTCAATCCCTTCGATTCCGTCTCGTCATCTCCTCACCGAAATCTTCCACGACCAACCCAAACCCACCACAACCCCCTTCTCCCTTCCCAATCAAACCGATTCAACAAAAACTCCAAATCTCTAATTCGCAAATCCCCAAAAATTTGATCCCCTACTGGTATATCGTTACTTTGTATTTACGTGTCTCGGTATAAGGGTTTCATATCGATACTCAGCTCTTACCGATTTCTTGGGAGAGGGTATGTGCTGTTTTCGGTTTGGTTGCAGAGTATGTAGGTGGGAGGGGAAAAATGAAAAATGAAAAATGGAATGTGAAGTTGAAGGTTTTTGGAGAGATTGGGGAGATTGGGGAGCCGGTTCGAAGGGGGAGGGTTTAAGGAGATGGGATAAAGAGGCAAGGAAGAGTTGTGGAAAGATTACTCGGTTTGCGATGTTTTTGTAGGTTTAGCAGTGAGGGATGTGCGTTTAGGTGTGCTTGACACTCTTAGAGCCATATATTTTTCGGTTCATAGAAAATTCTTCGCGACCCTGACAGTAGGGATTAGAGGTGCGAGAGTTGAAGATAGTGGAGGCTTGGAAGGGTTTCGATTGGAAATGGGGTGGTTAGCCTGAGGTGTTGATGCTGAAGATTTTCTGCTTGGACTGGATGGAGATGATGTAAATGATGAAGAAGACAAGGTAATGCAAAATTTGATATGAAGTCAAGGTAAGGTATCAGAGATTTCGGAAATTCCGCTCGATTCTGCATTTGACTCCTTCGACCACATCGGGTAGATGGGGTAGAGTGAGTTTAACAGCAATCAAGATTAAACTACGAGAGTTCACCATGTCTAGCTGTCAAGTAGATACTCTGAGCTACGCTCGGCCTCTTCTTACGGTTGAAACTCAATCACCGACGTTTCATACCTGGTATCCATCCGTATTTAGCCCATAGATTGTTGGAATATGCTATACATACCTGAATAGGACTGTTCCAAAGTGTGTTCACATTTTGGCCGATTCGTAAACTCAACATAGATTCGCAGTTCTGATGATGTCTCCTCGGGCGGTAACTTTCCATTCCTTATCTTTCATCCCGTCGCAGCGGAGCTTGAGCATGTCGACTCTCCCAAAAAGAAGGCCGCTGTCTTGTATATTATGTTGGAAATGGGGTATGTTCGTACGTAACACGTACGTAATGCATACATATAAACCCCGGTGTTTAGGTATCTCCGCTCCGGCTCTAGCCGGCTCTAGCCGGCTTGGCTCTAGGGGTATATAGCTCACCTCCTACTTCTTTCTTCCTTCGTCACTACAATCTACCAATCAACTAGATATATGCCTCTACTACATAGCCAATATATCTACATGCACATATTCGTTCTGACCCTCATATACCAATATATTACCCAGGAACACCGCAAGACGAGCGTACGCGATGCTCTGATAGTCGCCGACTAGGCGCCACGAGGGATTCTCATCGTCGTCCCTTGGCGGCCTGGCTGATACCCGAACAAGAGTGACGATACTGTTTCGTAAATGTAACGGGTGTCGGAGTTTTTCTCCGGAAAAGCTGGGGCCACACTCGAGGAAACCGCTCAGGAGCTTGACAAGATGTTGAGCGATGCATCCCTCGCCGACATCGTCGAGCCATTGGTCGGCCGACCGATTGTAAAAGCAGAAATCCACCTCGACGTCGCGTAAGTGTCCCAGTGATAGGGGCAGCGACATTCATGTTGCCCACATCTATCAGTCCTGAAACATGCAATCTAGTCTGCAGGTGACCCCGTCGCGCGACAAAACATCATGCATCTCACCTGTCACTTGACGATTACAACAGAGCAAACCGTGACAAGTAACATCAGCGAGTGGTTTCTTCGCCACCATCGTACAACGTCCCGTTGCCCCCAGTTCCCGACAATCGAATATTACCGGGTCTTCTGGTGACCTGGGCGGCTCAATTCTGGATTCGAGTGCATATCCATATATACGATCGCGGAGTTCCCTCGGCAATTGGAGGAATGGAAAATAGCCCATGTGTTCGGTCGTGAGTACGCTGTGCTAGAAAGGCCCGAAGAACTCTGTATCTCTACGGTGTGGTTCAATCAGGCCGTGGAGCTAGAGTGAAAAATTCAACGACCGAAAAGAAAGATATAAATAGAGATGATCGAAGGTGGCAGAGCGACTGCTTGTGGCTAGGCTGATGCCTGAACGCACACGTTGAGGTTTGGGCTTGAAGGATTCTGACCTCAATTCGTGAGCCTCAAAGTCAATTACAATGAATTGATGTCATACCATTTTTCAACATCAGAAAAGATATTCAACTCACGTAAATCGGTCAACAACTTTGTTTCGAAAGGGCTCAAGACGTCATAGCTGTCCCTTCGATATTCCATACCAGCGATCGAGATATGTCACGCAGAATGATCTATTCTCTTTGCTTCAGTTCTCGTTCATCGAGCCATAAAACGCAAAAACCGGACTCTCCTTTTCGACCGTCGTTCGATTCTTCGCATCTGTTGCCTTGTTTCTCAAAAGAAAGCTCATGTCACACAGATGATACCCTTTCAAAGAGCCACAATACGCTGTTTTGTCCTGAAGATTCTCACGGCCCGTTACCGTGCCAATGAATGCCCTTGCCTTGAAGAAGGTATCTTTCTCAAGCTGCTTGAATATATCTACGATGTGAAGACAGTTAATAATTTCGCTCTGCGTTTCTCGCAAGGCTATTGTATCCTTTCTCTCGGCTGTCTAATGCCAAACGACAAGGCTCTCTTTGACCTTTACTTCTGGAGAATTCGTGTCGTAAGCCCTAAGCCTCCGTTTTATCTCCTTGGAATTCATGCCAAATACCACCATCTGCACCCTTTCGATTGCCAAAACTCTCCCTTCTACATGATGATACAATATAATAGGTATCAAGACGTCTATAGTACGTTGACAGAGAGACCTTAACTACACACTTCCAACGGCTAGAAACCCAACTGGAAGATCACCTAGCGAGAGATCAGCTCACCCTGGCAATAACCATTGCCCAAGTCGTGATTAATTGACTTGCGTATGTGCATAGGAGAAGGCCACGTACAGATATCGGCCACTTGAAAAATATGGTCTGCCTTTAGTGCCATTTTAGGATGTAGATTCCAAATATACCGGTGCATGACGGCCGGTAACTCATCATTCCCCCTAGGAGTCACCGGTAGCGCGGCTATTCTTATGCCCAGCGGCATTGCTCGATAATCTTCCCAGGTTATTGATGGCCTTGCTTCATCTTCAACACTTGTATCTGCACTGATATCCTTGTCGCGCCTGAACGAGGCAAATACTTTCTTTGCCAACGTTGGGCAGCTTTTAATCCATAAAGACACTGAATCAATACTTCGCTGTCTGCAAAGAGCTGGCCAAGAGATACTTGCAGTCTTAGGTGTTCTAGTAGCGAGTGATGCTTCATTGTTAGATCCACCGATTTCTATACAGCATGGACGACACCATCGTACACGAATACTAGCGTTTCTAGCTGAAACCTCGTACAACAACTCATAATCAAAGACGTCGATCTGCGAAAGTCCTTCGATGTATTTCTTGTAAATGTCTTCGCTTACAGCTTTCGCCTTCGGCAATGCGCTTAACCAGAAAACACGCCTTGGGTTCCTTCGCTGCAGCTCTGTAAGGGGATAATCCTCAGCGATGGCGGCACAACGCTGATAGACTGCCAAGCCATGCTCGAGTCGCTTAGTCAATTCCGTTCCTGAGTTCAGGGAGAGCAAATTACAACATCGCCGCCATTTTGGCGTCCCTTGAACAAACCTGGCCAATTCAGACAGGACATCCAATCGGGCGCACCAGAGGAGTTGCTTTATCGTTCTGGTTCCGGTGACAGGGGCCCCCAATCCATACTTTGCGGCCCATCAGTAATCCCTTAACAGATTCGAGCTGATTGAGGTTTCGTAGGTAGCAATGAGCTTAAAGAAGGCTTTACAGACGAGCTGAAGGTTCAGCAGTGCTGCTGCCTTGCCAGATTCAAAGACTTGTAGAAGGATATCAAACGGAAGCGCTAAAATATCGATCTTCGGGTATGGTAATACTATTTGACAGTTGCAAGCATCTCAAACCATCATGCTTCATGGATTCTTTTGGCTATCGATCAATAAGCTGCATTGACTTGAGGATCAGTCACCTTGTTTCTACTTGAAGGGAGACCTAGAGTTGGATTCGTCAATGCCAAACGCGGCGCAGCTTTCAGCTACCATGCGATGTAGGCTTACAACCTTTCTCATTCGTCTCCTACCTCACTCTACTTGTATGACACTGTTCGTTTCTATAGTTCGACTTCTATAAGTTCTCGGTGTTCGCTCTCAAGTTCCGAATGTGACGAGACGTAAAAGACTCCGTCGCGGCAAGAATAGACGCGGATACTTTGCCTCTCACCCGTCCGATTACCGCGCTTTTTCACACGCTAGGAGTACTCCCGGGCCCGTGCACGTTCCGGTCCCGTGCACACCCTAAACCCGATTAGTAACCAATACTATTTTTATTATTATTCAACCACCATTCATAGAATCAAATTGCAATTAATATAGAGAGTTGTCGATATCTATATGAAGCTTCCAAGCTATAAGAATTAATCATCAAATCGCTTAGGAGCTTTGAATTGCCTTCCAGCTCGCGTAGACCTGATTTGACTAGGCCCCCTTTCCACCTCCTCAATAGCAACAAAATCAGTGAATTGCTGTACTTCCACCTCTTTAGACTTCTTCTTTTGCCATTTCTGAAGCTCTTTAGCCTTCAGCTTTTGCTCCTGAACTAGACGTCGTTGCTTCAATTCCTTCGCCCGTAGCTTCTTTTTTCGCTTCGCTTCCTCCTCTCGTTCCGCCTTCTTTTTTTCCCGTTCCACCTTTCTTTCAGCTATTAAACGCTGTTTCTCTAGCTTTCTAAGCTTCCTTTGTTCCTTTTCTTCAGCCTTTTGAATAGCAGCTTGCTGTTCCTCTTCGATTCTTTGAATTTGACGATCACGAGCCGCCTGAATCTTATTAGGACTAAAAAACACCCCCTTTGCCTCACCATTAACCCCTAAATCGTCAAATAAAGGCTTTCCACGTCGTCTGCGACTTCTTTCAATACGTACTGTTCGTCGAAGGCCTTCATTTTCTGCTTTTAGAAGAGCAACATCTGTAGTAAGCTTTTTCATCGTATTGTTCAACTTACGAGCTTCCGGACCAATTACTTCTCCTACAACTGACTTCATTAATCGTCGAACCTTTCTTCAATCAGCTTCTGACAATGCTGAAGAAGAAGAATGGCTTGAAACAGGTCTAGCGTCCGGTTTAATCTGCTTTATGACCTGTGACGGATTGAAAGGCAGCAATCCTGTCTTTTCCCATTCACTTTTTATGTTGGCATGCGTGAAAGCAGCTTGATATGCAGGTCAAAACAGGTCAAAGAAGTCTCTTTTTGATATTCGAGAAAGTCCTTGACTCTTAAAGATTCAGTCGTTCAGGTTTTGCGAGTAGTAATTGGCCAAAGGGTTGAATAAGCTCACATCCAGAGGTTGAAGACGATGCGTAGAATGAGGAGGATATAAAGCCACGAGCACCTTGTTCTGCTCACACCAGTCAAGAAACTTCATGTTGATATGACTGCCATGCCCGTCAACAAATAGAAGGCGATAATCCCGTGAATTTCTGGCTTTTGACCTCGTATTTCGGTCAAATACGGTAGTGAGCCAAGAGTAGACCAATTCATCGTTGGTCCAGCCAGTAGCGGAGAAAGCAAAGAAGCAGGATTGCTCTTTGAGATCATATTCAGTAAGCCAGCTGTCCTGAATATTACCTGATATCGCCTGATAAATGATCGAAGGGGATATATAGGTCATATCCATGCAAATGGTTGCAATCAAGGTAATTCATTCTCTATTGCCGTCTTGACCAGCACTCAGCAATTTGCCACTGTCAAGATGCTTTAGACTGAAGACTCTTCGAGTCTTTTGAAGCAGTTCAAGTAGAAAGTCCTTTTCATCCATATTGTATGTGTTTTTAGGAAGAACCTCATATTCTTCGATTTTTTGCTTTACCTACCCTTATATTAGTATGAAACTAAACGGAATGAAGGCACTTACTAGGTC
>JAABUT010000868.1_pt1 | contig 40896 bp, 39 predicted proteins | sample 5559281 | NCBI WGS metagenome assembly JAABUT01 (sample SAMN10711880, study PRJNA513359) | rock metagenome | isolation source: Antarctica rocks | place: Antarctica: Victoria Land, Ricker Hills nord | collected 2016-01-04 | reverse complement strand
AGGCGATGGTGATGGCTTCGATCAGGGCGGAGATGGCGGAGGAACCCGCCCAGAGGCTGACGATCAGCCCGACGGAGACGACGTCGCCTCGGGGGGCGCCCAGGATGGTGTTGACGGTGTCGCCGACAAGGTTGTTGGCAACCTCGGGGTTGAACACTCCGTGCAGGAAGCGGCCGATGGCGGTGTGCACGTCGGTCAGCGTCGCCGGTCCGAACAGCGGCGCGATCAATCCGGTGAGTCCGAGCAGGGCCAGCAGCATCGGCGCGGTGGACAGGGCGCACCAGAACGCAGCCTGGGAGCTCAGGCCGAACAGTGAGTCGCCCCAGGCTTTGGACAGTGTCCGGGCGGCGACCCGCCGGTAGCGTTGGTGCCGGGCCGGCGGCTCGTCCCCGGCCCGGAACTGGTGCCAGGCGATGATCGGCGGCTGGTCGGCGCCGCCAGGTTCGGGGTCATTCGGACCGGGGACAGCAACGGCGCTCGCTCCGACACCGACTCTTTCGGGGCCAGGGTCGGCGGCCGGGGCAGAGCGAAACGGGCTACTCATGCCAGAGAGCATCCTCGAAAAACGGTGTCCACGTCGCGGCGGGGTGATACCGCCGCAACGTCCCGGCAGTTCTGCGCCAAGTCGGTCACGCCCACTTCACTTTCTGCGTTGTCCACCACAGCTGAGGTGTGCCCCGTTCGGGTCGCCGGAACAACCGCTGCCGCCGCGACCCAGGCCATCACTTTGGAATGGGTGAAATGCCGTCGGGGGCCGCGCATCTCCCACAGCCCGTTGTCGGGCTGGTTCCAGTTGCCCTCCAGGTAGTTCATCAGGGCGACCTGCACGTCCCAGGCGTCGTCGTGGGCGGTGACTTGGGCTTCGCGGGCCAGGGCCAGGCCGTCCAAGGTTTCGCCCCAGACGTCGAGTTGGAGTTGGTCGGAGGCGGCGTTGCCGACCCGGACGGGGCGGGAGTTTTCGTAGCCGGCCAGCCATGGCAGTTCGTATTCCGGGAGCCGCCGCGTGCCGTCCAGCTGTACATGATCTGCAACTGCGCCGGGTCGCCGGCGACCGCGCGGAGCAGCCACTCCCGCCACGCCTTCGCCTCCTGGACATAGCCGGCGGCCAGCAGGGCTTGCAGGGTGTAGCTGGAGTCTCGGAGCCAGCAGTACCGGTAGTCCCAGTTCCGTGGGCCACCGATCTGCTCGGGCAGGGAGGTGGTCAACGCGGCGACGATCCCGCCGGTCGGCTGATAGGTCAACGCCTTCAACGTCAGCAGCGACCGTTTGATCGCCTCCTTGTACTTTCCGGACACCGGGGTGCCCCGCGCGGACCACCGCGTCCAGAAGGTGTGGGTGTCGGCTAAGGCGTCCTCGGCGTCGATCAGTTTCGGGGGATGCTCGTGGCTGGCGTGCCAGGTCATCACGAACGGCACCCGGTCCCCAGCGTTCACGACGAATTCGGAGACGGTTGAATACTCTTCACCCTCGGTCGGCGCCGGGGTGCGGAGCCGCACCGTGTCCGGCCCGGCCACGGCCACCACCTGATCGCCGCGGCGGCGGACCCACGGCACGATGTGGCCGTAGTCGAACCGCAACCGAAGCGTCGAACGGATCTGCACCGACCCGCTGATGCCTTCCACGATGCGCACCACGTCGGGGGCGTGCCCCCGCGGCGGCATGAAGTCGATGACCCGCACCGTTCCCTCGGGGGTGACCCAGTCGGTGTGCAAGATCAGGGTGTCCTTGACATACCGGCGGCTGGTGCAGGTGCCTCCCGCCGCGGGAGCCAGCTGCCAGTGGCCGGCGTCGGGGGTGTCCAGCAGCGCCGCGAAACACGCCGGGGAGTCGAACCGCGGGAAGCACAGCCAGTCGATGGACCCGGTGGTGGCCACCAGAGCGCCGGTTTGCAGATCTCCGAGCAGGGCATAGTCCTCGATGCGTGCCATGAGAGCTGATACTGCCAGCCCACTGGGCGGCCGGCGCCGGGCGCCACCGTGAACCAAGGCCGACAGACACAGAATTTCACCCGGTGCGAACATCCGGCGGGCATCGTTGCGCCAACGGGGTCAACGCTTGAAACACGAACCACGACAAGGGGATCTGCGCATGTTGCTCGAGGGAAAATCGATCGTCGTCACCGGCGGGAACAGCGGCATCGGCGAGGCCATCGTCCTGGCCGCGGCCGCCGAGGGCGCGAACGTGGTCATCGACTACGTCGCCCATCCGGAAGAAACCGCGGCGCTGATCGCCAGGGTCGAGGCGGCCGGCGGCCACGCCGTCGGCGTGCAGGCCGACGTCTCGCAGGCCGCCGACCTGCATCAGATGATCGCCGCCGCCGTCGACCACTACGGCCGCCTGGACGTCCTGATCAACAACGCCGGAATCGAGACCCGCACCTCACTGCTGGAGACCACCGAGGCGGACTTCGACAAGGTGATGAATGTCAACGTGCGCAGCGCGTTCTTCGGTACCCAGGCTGCTGCGAAGCAGTTCCTGCTGCAGGGTGGCGGGGGGCTGGTGCTCAACATTTCCTCGGTCCACGAGGATTGGCCGATGCCCGGCAACATCGCCTACTGCGTGTCCAAGGGCGGGATCCGGATGCTGACCCGCACCGCTGGGGTGGAACTGGGCGCGCACGGCATCCGGGTTGTCAACATCGCGCCCGGTGCGGTGAGCACGCCGATCAACGCCGTCACCGAGGACGACCCGGCGAAACTGTCCGCCCTGGACGCGGCGATCCCGTTGGGGCGGATGGCCCGCTCCGGGGAGATCGCCGACGTGGTGGTGTTTCTGGCCTCCGGCAAGGCCGGTTACATGACCGCCACCACGGTCGTGATCGACGGCGGGATCATGCAGGGCAGCGTCGGACTATGACCACCGGCACAGGACAACAATCTGACGCCCGGCCCCGGGTGGTGATCATCGGGTCGGGGTTCGGGCGGTTTCTTCACCGCCCGCCAATGGCCCACTAGGACCACATCGTGGGATGGCTTTGCGGCTTGCGCCGCAACGGCCTTGACGGGCCGACCGGGTTGAACAGTTCCCGGAGCCGACACAGCGTCGTCGTCAGCGGCCGGGCGGCGGCCCGGCGGTGTCCGCATCGTCGTCCAGGTCCAGGTCCCTTTCGTCGCCCGCCTGGTCGTCGACCGTGTTCTCGGTGGCCGGGTCGTCGTCACTTTCGTTGGTGGAGTCGAAGTTCGGATCCGGTTGCGTAGTCATGGCCGCAGCCTATCGGCGGGGCGCCCGGCCGTGTGCGGTGAGGCGAACGCGTAACCGGAGGCGTCTCGGGGCGGCGGTAACCGCCATCGCCCGCCATTCGGCCGCCCCGTGCCGATTACTCGGGCCGGCGATGGGTGGACTTCATTGGCCGGCGGGAACGGCGGTGATCAACAGATTTGATTCGTAGCTGTGAGTGGAATAGTCGAACGTGCCGGTGCAGGTCACCAGTAAGAGATCCGAGGCATTGGTGGTGTTCTGCAGAAGGCGGGGGTCCAGTTGTGCCTTTTCGATTTGTTGCCGTGCGGTCACCCGGAAATGCAGAACTCTTCCGGCCGCGTCGGTCAGCGCGAGGGTGTCCCGGGTGTGCAGGCGGTCAAGTGCAGCGAAAGCACCAAGACCGGCGGTCGAATCGATGTGCCCGGTGATGATCGCCCGGCCCGGGGCGCCGGGGCGGGGCCCGGATACCCACCATCCCGCGGTGGATATGTCCGAGGGTGGTTCCAGGGTCCCCGTCGCTGAGATGCCGATGGGCACGACGCGAATTGGCGTACGCGAACCGCCAAGTTGGATCGATGTCGGGACCGACCGGGTCTGCGCCGCCGGCTGTCGCGGAATCACCGGACGACTGGAACTCCGTTTTGCCTTCCCCGCTGAAGCACTGTCGGCGGACGACCGGAAGGATTGCGAACCTGACGTTTTCCCTGCTTCAGTGGCCGGGGGGCTATTGGAATCTCTCCGGTCAATGACTGAATCCGAGGAGGCTGGTCCCACTGCCGGTGCTCCGGGTGTGGCGGCCACCGTTGACGGAAAGTATTTCCCCTCGGTTGCAGCTGCGTCGCTCTTGGCCGCCGAGGTGGACAGCAGCGTGATCGCCGCGAAGACCATCACCAGAATCCCAGCTACCAGCAGACAGAGCCAAAAAGTCAGGCCGTGCGACAACTGGGAGCGGCGTCGGATGGAGTTCCGACGCCGCTCCGCGAGTTGACTATTGGTTAGCACCTACTTCGGTGTCAGACGCTCCGCTTGCGGACGGTGTAGACGCCGGCCGCTGCAACGACGACGAGCACCGATCCGATGAGCAGCGCGAGGATCGGTCCACCGAACCCGCTCTCCGCTGCTGCGAACTGGCCTCCACTTCCGGCGTTGACAGCCGTCGGCGCGGTCCCGCTCCCGGCGGTCAGTTGGCCCCGGGCGGCCCCCGACGGGTGAGATTTGGTGTGCACGTTGACGTAGTAGCCGGCCGGGTCAGCCACTATCGCCGCGGCAAGGGACTTGTCGACCTTCACCGTCGCGCTTCCGGCTGCGTTGATCACCGCGGAGTCGAACGTGACGACAACCGGACCGCTGACGCCCACCGCACCCTTGTGGATGTGTCCGGCCACCACCGGCTCGGTGCCTTGGAAGGACACTGTGTAGGTGATGGTTCCCGCTTGCGGGTCAACATCCACAGTCGCTGCCACAGTGTCGGTGGCGACGGCCGGCGGAACCTCCGAAGATCCGTTGCCCGAGGCGCTCAGGCTCGTGGCGCTCGCAGAAGCCGGAGACACCACGCTGACCAACATGACTCCGCAGACGCCCGCGATAGCCATAACGCGAGCGGCGGTGATGCGAAGACCTTTCATTCCAGCTCCTTCCAGTTTTGCGCCGACGGCACTCGCCGACGCCAAATACCACTCATTGATACACCTATTTGTGACTTCACCCGAAAGCACCACCGGCCTCCCACCCAGCGTCAGTGGAGGGGTCCCCATTGCGGCGGTGATGGTGGTCTTGCTGGTCCGTCCCGGGCGGTTGGTCAGCCGTTTTTGATGAGGCGGGTGAGCACCTGTTGGGCCAGTTTCGGTAGGCCGGTGGTTAATGTGTTGGCGTTGGCGAGCTTGTCGGCGACCGCGATGGTGATGGTCCAGGTGTCGTACTGGAGCAGGATGAGACCGCCGGATCGCAGCAATACCTTCGCTGGGTAACCGTTGACCTGTGGTGTGGATGCGATGGCGCCGGCCTGGGTTTCGGAGTCGACCGTCGCGGTGATCTGTTTCGCGGCCGTCGCGGCCGAAGCGTACTGGGTCAACGCGAGCACCACCGGGGCTTGTCCCTTGGTATCTGCTGTGGGGAGGGGTCAGGGGCCCCGGCCGTTGGCTGGCAACTTCGGGGGCCGGAACCGGCGGTGCCGATGAGTCCAATGTGGGGCAGTCTCGCGGTAACCCGTAGCCCCTGCGGGGGCATCTCCCAAACCCGCAACATCCGCTTTGGCCAGATCACCCAGGATCGCAGGACGAAACCTGGTTACCGCGGTTCTGCGGTCAACCGCACATATGGCCAGGCGTTGTTCATGTAGCCCTTCGGATTCCACAGTTGGGCGGGGGATTCCGGTTGGGTTCCCGCGCTGCTGTCGAACGCCCTGGCCGCGACGGTCACCGGCCCTGCGGGGAGGTCCAGCATGGCGTGCCACAGCACCCACGCCCACGGATTGACCTGCTCGCCGAGATCTGCCTGAACCCAGTGCTCGCCGCGGTCGATCGACACCTCGACCCTGGCGATCGTCCGGCCTCCTCCGCTGAATGCGTAACCGGCGACGGTTTGTGGCCCGGCGGCGACGGTGGTGTGGTCCGCGGGCTGCAGGATGGCCGAGTTGATGGACAACACAGACAACGGCAGCCCGACACCGGGTCCTGCGCTGTCCGGATCGGCCTCTGCCGGTAGGAGTCGGTAGGCGGTGGCTTGGAAGTGGTTGTCCGAGGGTTTGTCCTGCGCCGTGATCCGGTTGATCCATTTGACGCTGCGGGCGCCGATGTAGCCCGGGACCACGACGCGGACCGGGCCGCCGTGCAATCGGGGCAACGCGACTCCATCCATCTCCCACACCAGCAACACCTCATCGGCGCCGGCCTTGGCCGCCGAAATAGAACTTCCATAGTGCTGGGGCGGGTCGGCGAGCTGCGACACATCCGGCGCGTCGAATGCGATATCGGTCGCCCGGGGGTCCAGGTCGGCTGCGGCCAGGACGTCGGCCAACCGGACCCCGGTCCAGGTAGCGGTGGAGATCGCGGCCGGGCCCCACGGGTCTTCACCGGGGATGGGCTTCACGGCGATCAGATCGGCGCGGCGGTTGCCGGCGCACTGCAACGTCGCGGTCACCTCGTGGCGCGCAAACCCGGATTGCAGCTCGGCCAGGGTCAGCGTCAGCGGGACGCCGACCAGGCCGTCGACGGTCAGAGTCCAGCCCTGGGCGCTGATATTCGGGATCGGGCCGTGGTTGCGGCTGTAGAACCGGTCAACCTCGGTCAGATAGCTCTCGGCGAGCACTACGGGGTTGGACTCCGCGTTGAACGGCTCAGCCTCATGGACCACCATGTCCGCACGTTTGTCCCAGCGCGTCATCTGTCATGCCTTTCTGGCATCGATATTGCCTTCCCCGCGCCCTGCGTGTCAGGATGAGTTGAGGCCAGCGGTTCATAGCAAGTCCGCCTGATGCAGGGCGAGTTTCTGAGGTTCGTGATGACGGCAGTGTTGATGGTTCAGGATGAAACGGTGAGTACTCCTGGTCCGCGTGAAGGTGGTCCCCGACGTCGTCGGGCGTTCGTACACCTCGGTGCGACGGGTCATCCACCGCCTGGACCGCGGGCTCGATCGAGCGGTCAGGTTGGCATGGATCCTAATCCCGCGGCGGGATCTGCGGGACCGACTCGGTGAACTGCTTCCGAACGCTAGATCTGGCCGGTTAAGCGGGGCACCCCCGGTGTGGAGTGGATCAGCTGCATCCGCAGGTCAGCGCAGACCTGGCTGATGTGGGTGCTGGTGAAATCCGCTCCGTGATCGGAGTACAGCGTCGCCGGGATCCCGCATACCGGCCACCGCGGATCGGCTTTGCGCCAGATCGCCTGCCGCAGCGCCAAGGCGGTCTGCACCGCCGTCGGGCTCCCCAGGAACACGGTGTACCCGGCGACGGCCCGCGAATGGTCGTCCAAGATGACCGTCAACCACGGCCGCACCGCCCGACCCGACTCGTCCAGAACCCGCACGTCGAACTCGGTGTGGTCGGCCTGCCACACATCGTTGGGATGAACCGCCTCCCGGCGCAGCACCAACTCGAATCCGTCCCGGTACACGTCCGGATCGTGGTGGGCCAACGCCAACGAGTGTTCACCGACTGCGCCTGCGGAGCGACCGACGACCGGCCCGAGGACTCGTGGTTAGTCGACCTGGTTGCGGTCGGGCGTGTCCCGGTGGTGCGGGTTGAAGGTGGAGTTCCAGGATCTCCTGCCGGCTACCTGGGTGAGCTGGTCCGCTGCTCGGTTTACGACTTGCCCGTCCCTGCCGCGGGAACGCACCGGGTCGATGCGGTTGAACAGCGACCGGCGGTCGGCGAATCGACGCCGGTCAAGAACAGTGAGCGTCGCATCGAGCTGGCGACTCATCGGCCGGCGTTGCCGGGCCACCCACCGGATTCCTTTCACCGCCATAGCGGCTCCCCGCAACCAGTCGCCGTTCTTCGGGGTGTCGACAAGGGTGAACACGGTCCACCGCACCGCGCTGAATGCGCCGCGGTGCAGCCACGCGTTCCACAAGGTGTTCCGCATGCCGTGAGCGCGCAGATGCGGGGCGTTGGCGACGCTGGGATAGTGGCGCATCACCACCTCAGGTAGGTAGCGAAGGTGCCACCCCGTCCGGACAAGTTTGTGCGCCAGCGTTTCCTCCTCGCCGCCCATGAAGAACGCCGGGTCATAACCGCTCACCTCCAGATAGGCGGCCCGGCGGATCAGGATCGCGCCGCCCATGAAGCTCATCAACACCGCCCCCGGGATCCCGGCCCGCTCGGGTAGCGGACTGTCGGCCATCTCCACCGATATCGCGTCAAGGCGGCCCTGTTCGCCGACCAGGATCCTCGCGTTCACCACCGCCAACCGCGGATGGGCGTCGAGCAGCGCAACCGCGGCGGGCAGACCCTCCGGCTGCCACCAGCCGTCGTCGTCGCAGAACAGCACGTACGGTGTTTCGGCCCGTTGCACACCGTGATTGCGCCCAGCGGCGCCGATGTTCACCGGCAGCGCGATCACTTCGAGATCACCCCGCTCACGCAGCACATCCGCCGTGTGATCGACCGATGCGTTGTCAACGACGATCGTCGGCAGCCCCAGATCCCGCAGATGGTCAAGGACCGGGACCAGCCGGTGTGCACAGTTGAAGGTCAGCAGCACCACAGTCACCTGGTCAGACACCGGCCGGTTACGGTCGAGGATCCCGTCCGGTACCAGGCCGTGCGGATTGCGATTGATTTGAACGCGGTTGATCTGTTCGAAGCTCACTGACAGGTCATACCATCACGGCCGGCCCAATCCGGCCAGCGATGTCGATCAGCCTCGAAGCCGATTCCACTGGCCACCACCAGGCCCCTAACGCTGGCGCCTCGCGAACAGCTTCCCAGCCACCGCCGGACACCCCGTGGTCCGGTGCCGAAGGTCGACGCGGATCGCAAGTTCCCGCAGGACCCGCCCAGGGAGAATGCCAGGTCAAGGCCCTGGTGTTGGGACACTGGGTGGATGACGGAAGTGTTGAGCGGCTGCCTCCGCGTCGGCTCTTTCCAGCAGGGTCTGGCAGAGCCGGGGGCCGGGAGCGGCTTGGCTACCGCCGGCCTGCAGTACTGCAGCGTTGGCGTGATGCACCGGTATCGGGCGGCAGCCCAGCAATGAGTAAATCGAAGTTGCCCAGCGCCCGGCTATCCCGCGCCGATGTGCAGCGGCTCCGCGCCCAAATTGTTCCCACCGCCTCCTGCACCCTGTGGATGGGGGCGGTGGGCAGCGACGGCTACGGCAAGTTCTGGGTCTCCACACCTGCCACCACCCCGACTGTCGACCCCGCGGTGCGGGTCAGGGGCGGGCGTGTGATTACTCCTCATGCCGCGGTATCAGCGCTGGTGTTCGGGCCGTTGCCGCTGGGGTCCACCCATCTGCACGACTGCGACGTCCGGTTGTGCGTAAACACCCACCCTGGGCACCTGCGGCGCGGGACCCAACGAGAAAATGTGCGGCAGGCCGTAGCCCGCGGACAGCTGCGCGGACCCAAACCGGGAATGGTGGATGTTCGGGGACCGGCCGGTGCGTCCCGCGCCATCCAGGACGCCATCCGCACCGCGATCACGGCCGGCCCCACCTCACCGGCGATATTGGCGCACATCCTGGCCGAAGTGATCGCCCAGGGCTTCCCGATGGTCAACGTGCTGCCGCTGTTCGACGAACCAGCCCATGTCGCGGTTCCGGGCGTGGACGACTTTCCCGCCGACCTGTTCGTCGTTCCACCTCTAACCCGCGTGTGGGTGGCCGCGGCAGAAGCGGTCCCGCTGTTCGACCTCTAAGAAATCGGGACAGGACGGTCACGTTTCGCGGGGGCCTGTCCCGGTGTCAAGTTCGTCGTGGCGGAATACACATCTCCCGGATGCCACCGGCGCCGGGCCGTCGGCTCGCAGCGGGCGGGGAGTGTGTGCGCAACGGCTGGCGGCGGAGTGTCCAGTGCCAGGATCGGCCATGGCGGCTTTACGATCAGAAATCGAACGTTTGTACTGAGTAGCTGCTTGAGTCAAGAGGTATTTGGGTATGTCAGAGCCGTTTTCTGCCCATCCTGTCGGTGGGGTCGACTATCCCAGGACGTTTCAGGAGCTGTTGGAGTGGTTTCCGGACAATGCCGCATGCCTGGCTTATCTGGAGCGTCTGCGGTGGCCGGAGGGATTCACCTGTCCGGCGTGCGGACAGCCAGGTGGTTGGCGGACGGCGAAAGCCCGGTGGATGTGCCGGGCGTGCGGCCGGCAGAGCTCGGTGACGGCCGGAACGATCTTTCACCAAATCCGCACTCCGCTGTCGACGTGGTTCGCGGCGATCTGGTTCATCACCTCGCAAAAGAACGGGATGTCTGCGCAGAGTTTGCAGCGGGTGTTGGGCTTCGGGTCCTATGAGACGGCGTGGGCGTGGCTGCAAAAGCTCCGCCGGGCGATGGTGCGTCCGGAGCGTGAGTTGCTCTCTGGGGTAGTGGAACTTGATGAAGTGTTCATAGGCAACGAGTCTCGCGGCCGGGTGGGCGGCGTCAAAGACCATACGGCGGCGATGGTCGCAGTGGAGTCGGTGCCGGGTCGCAAACTTGGCAGGGTCCGGATCGAGGTCGCCCAGAGGGCCAGATCCGCAGATATTCTCAAATTCGCCGATCGGGTCATCGCGAAAGGGGCCCTGGTGAAGACCGACGGCGTGTCAATCCTGCGGAAGCTGACCGATCTGGGATACGAGCACCAGGCCTTCGTCGGAGTCGACAGTCCCGAGCCGGCCCACGTCAATCTCCCCGGTGTTCACATGATCGGGTCCCTGCTGAAACGGTGGTTGACCGGAACCTTGCGCTACGCGGTGACCCAGGAACACCTGGCCTACTACCTGGACGAATACACGTTCCGGTTCAACCGGCGCACCTCGACCAGCCGCGGACTGTTGTTCTACCGGTTGCTGCAACAGGCGGTCAATACGGACCCGCATCCGTTGGATGAGCTGCGCAATCCCGTTGGGGAAGTTGAGGTTCCGTTCTGAACTTGACTCAAGCAGCCACCCAGTACGTTTGTGCTACTGATGGGAGTTCCGATGAGTGCAGCAGGCATCGCAGTACCTGTCCGACGGCCAACGCAGTCCAAAGCTGCGCTGGCCCGGACGGTCAAGGAGCAGCGCCGTGGTTACGCCCGAGCTGTGCTAACCGCGTTGGCCCGTTCCCTACAAGGACGGCCCACCCCGCAGATCCGCCAGATCGTGAAAAATTCCCTCCAGCCATTGGGTGTTTGACTCTCCACCGTCGAACTGCAAACAATCGCCAAAGGCATCAGCGCGGGAAACCCAGTGCAGCTCCCGGGGTAACGAACCGCCATCTGAACATGAGGCGTACGTGGCCCTTGCAGTGCGGCCAGTCCTGGCGCGAGCTGGTGGTCCACCATTTCGGTGCCCGGTTCGTCGCCGACGTCTGCGGCCTGTCCGATGAGTTGCGCCGTTACCGATTTCAGGAGGACGGGGTGTCCGACGCGTTGGCCTACGCGGATCAGAGGATTGGGCCGGATGGCTCCCGGGTGCCGCTGCCGCAGCGGATCGCGGAGGTCCTGGACCGGCACGGTCCGGACTCGCCGAACGCGAGGGCGCGCAGCCGCCGGGAACCGCATCTGTGTGCGGCGGCGGCGCGGGTCGAACAGCGCCTCACCGGCCGGACGGGCCGTGACTTGTGACCGTACGTTCACCGCTGCGCCCTTCGTCGGACACATCGACCTGGCAGCCTCAATCACTGGGCGAACACGAGAAGTGCCGCTGGCGTTGCTCTGGGAGATGATGATGGACATTGACGGCTCCTTCGAGCTGGACGTGGAGCGGACCCGATGGGATGACATCGCGTTGGTGCTGCCCCGGCATGACCTGCGGATCAACCTTGATCCTGTGGAAGCCGCACGGATCTGCCGGGACATCTGGGCCGCGCTGGGCCGGGAGCAACCCGCCGCCAACAGCCACGCCGCTTGACGTTTGCCACTCGAGCGACTGGGTGGCACCCGGCCCGGAGGAGTACTTTCTGGCCAGGGTCATCGCAGGGGGCTGCCGGAAGGGTCGAACATGCTGGATCTGCTGGACATCACCCATCGCGTGTTACCCGTCGCGGTCATCGGATCGGGTGGAACACAACCGGTCGCTGCCTATACCGACGGTCGGTACTTCTACTTCGACGACGACAACACCGCCCGCGTCGGGGCGCACCTGACCGGCCGGCTGGATTTGGCCGGCCGGCCGGTGTGGGTCGAACGGACCCACGTCGGTTGGTGTGAACAGCGCGGCCGCAGCCACTTCCGGCCCTTGCACCACCGCCACATCGGCGGCCGGGTCGTCTACCGGTTCGACGAAGAGTGGTTGTTCACCGTGGTCACTCCGCTCGGGCGGCCTCAGCCTCAGTGTGCGAGCTGACCGTTGCGGCCACCGAGTACGTCAGCCGCCGTCCCGGATGTCACCGATCTGGTCCGACCCGCTCTGGCGTCCTGCTCACGCGTTGACGAGGTCGTGGGTGGCTACACCGACGGGACCAGGTTCTTCTTCGCCGACGAACAGCTGACCGATATCGCCAGGGCCGCCGGAGGTGGCGTTCTGTTCCGTTCGCCTGCGGGATGGCGACAGCGCGGCGCCACCCCACAGGCGCTGGCCCGGCACATCATTCAGGGCCAGCTGCACTATCAGCTGCCCGACGACTGGCACTGGCGCCCAGTCAGCCCACAACCGGGCACAACACGGCGCCGCATCGCGACATGAGGAACAAGGCCCGGCCAGTCAGCGGCAAGTAGCGCAGCAAGGCGGTCAGCGAAAGCGCTGGTGGCGGCACGAGTGACCCGATCCGCTTCGTCGTTGCCCGCCCCCAGCCCGTCGTCGTAGGACTCGCGATATGTGAAGATCGACCAGGTGAGCCCTACTCGGGAACGTGTTCCTGAACGAGTCCGTCGCTGTTGGACCCATCGCGTGAGTCAGTGAGCCCGTTCCTACCAATTACTTTGGGTGACTGAGTGTCACTCCCTAGAGTCTATACGGAGAGTAGCTGAATGACTACTCTGGGTTTATGCACCCTTTCCCTTCGCGCCGGATCGCCATCTCCGTTCTGGCTGTCATCTCACTCATGATCAACTTCAATCCGACCGCCGGTGCCAGCGGCGTCCCATCGGCGGCCTCACCGCCGGAGATGGCTGTGGTATCCGCGCCGCAGCCGGTGACCGGCTTCGTGACGCGATCAGGGCAACGATTGTTGCTCGATGGCGCGCCCTACCGGTTCACCGGACTGAACATTTACAACGCCAACAGTATGAACAATTACTGGTACACGCTGGGTACCGGCGGTGGTCTGGACCAGGCCCTGACCGATATCGGTCCGGGTAAGGATGTCATCCGCGCCTGGTTCGGCCAGTGGCTGGCCAATCCGCACGGGACCGGCTTGGACTTCTCGGCATTCGACCACACCTTGGCCGTGGCCAAGGCGCACGGTGTGCGGGTCATCGTGACGTTGGCCGACAGCGACGGCAGCTGGGATGACGGTATCCATAAGACGTTGGATTCCGGGTGGTATCAGTCCGGCTACCGCGCCAGGGTCAGTACCGCGGTCAGCGCCTGGGGCGCTCGAAACGACCTGTCCTACAAGGACTACGTTATGCGTGTGGTCCAGCGTTATCAAATGGATCCGACCGTCCTGATGTGGCAGTTGGTCAATGAGGCAGAGGCCAAGGACGCTTCCGGCAATTGCTCAGCGGCCACCGATGACAGCGCTGCGACCGCACTGTACGGATTCGCCGATGACATGAGCCGAAGCATCAAGGCGGTCGACAGTCATCATCTGATCAGTCTGGGTACTATCGGCACCGGTCAGTGTGGAACGTCGGGGGCCCGATATCAGTACGTCCATTCGGCGCCCGACATCGATCTGGCTGAGATGCACGATTACGTGGCCGGCCAGGCGATCATTGGTGACCAGTGGAACGGAATGGCGTTGCGTTTACAACAGGCGAAGGCGTTGAATAAGCCTTTGTTCGTTGGCGAAATGGGAATCGATCCCGCCGCCGTCGGTGGCCTGGCGGCCCGAGCCGACATCTTCTCGCGCAAGCTTTCGGCGCAATTCGCCGCCGGCATCGTCGGTGTCGTTGCCTGGGAGTGGCGTAACGCTGGTCAGGGCGGTGGTGACGCCTACGCCGTGGGACCCGGCGACCCGGCACTGGGTGCATTGCAAGTTCCCGGCTACATTCCGGTTCCTGCACCCGCTCCACCGTTGACGACGATCCCGTCGCCGTCAACGGGTACCTGGAAGGCCAACGGCTCGGCACGGGCCACGTTGGCCGGTGCCCAACTCACCGATGCGACCACCCGCGATGCGGCCGGGTCGATCTTCTACCCGGTGCCGATGTCATCGGCGGACCTGGCGATCTCCTTCGACGTGGACATGTCCGGTGGCCGGGCTGATGGCATGACCCTCGCGCTGGCCGACCCGTCGCAGGGAGCCACCGCCCTGGGTGCTTCCGGCGGCGGTCTGGGCTGGTCTGGAGTGAAAGGCATTGCCCTCACCTTCGACACCTACCGCAACGGGAGCGATCCCAGCAGCAACTTCGTGGGCGTGGCCACCGGATGGCAGCCTGGAGACAGCTCCTCGCTGGTGTACGCCGCCACGTCGACGGCGATTCCGGCCCTGACCTCCGGCTCGCATCATGTCGACGTCCGGCTGGTCAACGGAATGCTGTCGGTAGCAATCGACACCCACCCGGTGCTCTCGGCGGTCCGGGTCGGTGCGTTGCCGAGCGTGCTGGTCGGCTTCACCGGCGGAACCGGCGGCTTGACCGGTCGACACGAGATCCGCTCCGTGGTCGTGTCGGGGATCAGGCGACCGTAACGGTTGTGGTCGGCTCAGTTGACCTGGTACAGCCGCCAGTCCCCGAAGAACGCACCCCGATAAGTGCGTACCAAAGTGGAGAGGCCCGCCCCGTTGTCGTACAACGACGGCCAATGCCTCCGCAGCGCATCAGCCGGTCCGAGATTGAGTCCGGGAACGAGCAGGTACTGGACGTGGTGACCGGTGGGATCCGCCACCGCGCCCACGAAGTCAAGGTCGGAGGTGATCACAAATTGCCGGGGTCGTTCGCTGGCCAGAACCACGGAGTAGGCGTAGGCGGTGTCGGTCAGTACCGACCCGTCCGGGAGATTGAGTCGGTCCAGGTCGGCGGCGATGCTCCGTTCGGTCTGGAAGATCAGGAGACTTTTCTTGTCCTCGCGGGAGGCCAGGTTCGGCATCAGCAGGGATCTGAGCATCGGGCTTTCTTCGCGGGCGAGCCCCGACGAACTGTTGACCAGAACCGACAGCTGGGTGGGTACCGCGACCGTCACCGCCACCAGCGCGAGCACCGTGACCAGCAGCTGAGTCGGTAGCCGGTGGCGGCTGAACTGTCGCAGCTGCCGTGACTTCGAACCGATCAGCCGAGCACCGGTGTCGGCACCGCCGCGCGAGGTTGACCGTTTCCCGAAGACCGCACCGAGGATCGTTCCGCACGACAGCACGGTCAGCGGGATCACCATGATCTGGAATCGCAACCAACCGAAGGAAAGCCCGGACAGGGCGGCGAGTTCGTCGAAGGCCAGCACCGCTCCGAACACCGTCGGCCCGACCACGGCCGAGACATCGCGTCGATAGATCGCCACGACCAGGGCAACCAGGAGCAGGATAACGAACAGCGGCGCGAGAGCAGTGATCTGCCGCCCGACGTACACACCGATCTGTGCCGGCGTGGTGCCGATGACGCTCTTGATCGACCCGGATCCGCTGGTGACCTGGGCGGAATTGCCGTAGGCCGAGGTGAAGGTCGGGAACCACTCGCCGACGATGACCTTGGCCATCACCGCCCACATCACGAACGTGAACAGGAACGGGGCGGCGACCAGGGCTACGTCGTTGACCGTCGCGTGCAGTTTTGACCGGCCCGACCCGCGGGAGCGGAACCAGGTGACGATCGCGACCAGTAGGGCAACAGCCGCCGCCGGAGCAATGGCTTCATAGCGGGTCAGATATGCGCCACCGAGCCCCAGGCCGGCACCGACCAGAGATCCGACGCCCCGATCGCGGATCCAGGAGAGCATCTGACTGGTGGTGATGGCCAGGAAGAGCATGAACATCGGTTCGCTGAGACCACTTCCCGCGTACAGCAGGATCATCGGTTGGACAGCGAAGACGGCGACCAGGACCAGTCGCGCAACGGTGGGGACGGACAGCTTTCGCAGGCAAGCGGCCAACGCCACAACCGTGCCGGCCATGCACAGCACCGACTGCACGACTCCAGCTAGCCCCACGGTGATCAACGACGGCCACAGGCCCTTGAACGGCAGCAGGGGGAGCAGCGACAGCGAAGGAAGCGGATTCCACACGAAACCCATGGCGGGCAGGTGGGGGTCACGGCTGTAGAGAACGTAAACGGCGTTGCCGACGCGGCTCAGGGCATCGGCGAAAATGACGTTGTGGCCAGCCATCAGGCCCCCGACCAGGGCATAGACCACGACGGCAGCCAGGAACAGAATCACCGGCTCCCGCCGGCTGGCACGGCCTTGCAGGCCACGGTGGGACGAGCGACTGGGGGCGCTGCCCGGATGACGTGGGAGCGTCATCACCGCGGCGGCCATTACGGCACCATCGCCGAGTCGAGACCGAAGGTGCATCGTCGAGGCGGCGTGGGCCATCGGAGCGCGATCATGTTCTTTTCCGTTCTCGGGGTGGCAGCGATTGCCGGACGGATCAGTTTGTCCGGCGGTATTGCGGACACGGCGGGCTTGTCTACTGCCAGAAGCCGCCGCGAATCAATACCGTTGGTCGGGCCCGCATCATTGCCGCCCACTGCACCGCTGGGCGGCGCAGCCATTGCTGATTGCATCAGCGTCCTTCACCTTGCAGCTAAAAGATAGCAGATCGTAGCGCCGGCACAGCCGCCATCTCGCAGATGCAATTTCACAGATACACCTACGGACGGTATCCAACCTGTTACTGCTGGTCCCGGTTGAACCGAAAGGAAACATGGATTCAACAACACGAATACCTGCTGTTAATGTAACGCTCCCCCGAACCGTCTCCTCACCTTTCAAACTGTAGCGCCGGAAGAAGATGAACAATCGGGTAAATTTGAATGGTCACACAGAGTTAAAGGTGCTGGGCGTACGGGTGAGACAAGCTTCACAGCAGGCACGAATACGTCGGAACCGGACACGACCCTGCTACTGTTCGTGCGTATTCGCTGAATCGGTCGTGGTCCGCTGGGATGACGCCGTGACAGTCGGATACACGCTATGCCCCTCGAAATGTCCCTCGAATCCGCTCCGGCGCCTGAACATCACTGCGGCGAGGTCGCCGTTCCCCACAAGATCGGACCACTTGGTCACCGATATCACCGGCCCTTGTCCAGGAATAGACAGTGTTGTCTTCTCACAGCGTTGTATTCATACAGCGTTGTATTCATACAGTGTTGTCTTCTCACAGAATTCGTCTGTTTAGGCATGGACAGTGTCGTCGCTCGCCGGCATGACAACTTGCCGGCATCACCAGCAGCCTGTTGTTGCGATCAGTGAGGAATCTGATGGACGCCGTCGAACTGAACAATGACGACCACATGACCATCCATCCGCCCTACGTTCGGGTGGGGTCCGACCCGATGCCACAGTTGGCCGGGGTTGGCGCCGCAACGGCTCCCGACCGCACGCCTGACATCACGCGCGCGCCCGACGTCGAGCCCGCGCCCGAGTTCACGCCCGACATCACGATTGTGATTCCCACACGCGGGGAAGCGGGCAATGTCGACGAGCTGATCGCCCGCCTGGATCGTGCGTTGGGGGCGACGAAGGCGGAATTGTTGTTCGTCGACGACAGCGACGACCACACGCCGGAAGTCATCCGCGCGGCCGCGTCGCGATCGTCGCGCCCGGTGCGCCTGCTGCATCGCGAGCCCGGGGACCGGCAGGGCCGCCTGGGCGGGGCGGTGGTGGCCGGCTTCAAGATCGCCCATGCCCCTTGGGCGGTGGTGATCGACGGTGACCTCCAGCATCCGCCGGAGGCGGTGCCGTCGATCGTCGAAGCTCGGCTCAGACCGGGGATCGACCTCGTCTACGGCACGCGCTACGTCGCATCCGGCGACGCCGGTGGCTTGAGCAGCCGTGGCCGCGCCTGGGTCTCGACCCTCTCGACCCGACTGACCCGGGCGATGTTTCCGCGCAAGCTGCGCAGTGTCAGCGATCCGATGAGCGGGTTCTTCGCCGTGCGGCTGGACGCGCTGGATCTGGCGACGCTGCGGCCGGTGGGGTACAAGGTTCTGCTGGAGATTCTCGCCGGCTCCCGACTGGGCGGGACGGCGGGGGTTCCGTTCTCGTTCCAACCGCGTTTCTCCGGGGAGAGCAAAGCTTCCCTGGCCGAGGGCGGACGGTTCCTGCTGCAATTGACCGCTCTGCGGGTGGGCCTGTCGGTCTCACGCCTGACCCAGCTGCTGGCGTTCCTGGCGGTGGGCGTCAGCGGCGTGGTGGTGAACACGGTGGCGCTCTGGCTGTTGACCGGAGGCCGGCTGACCGCGCCCTACCTGTTGGCGTCGGCGCTGGCGACCAACATCGCCGTGGTGTGGAACTTCGCTGTGCTGGAGACCTGGGTGTTCAGGAAGGCCAGATACCGATCCCGGTTGGCCGGCTTCACCAGGTTCTGGCTGGTGAACATGGTGTTGTTGCCGGTGCAGCTCGGTCTCCTGGCCCTGGCGGTGGAGGTTGCCGGCATGCCGCCGGTGGCGGCCAACCTGGTGGTGCTGACCCTGGTGTTCGTGCTGCGGTACCTGTTCACGTCGGCCTGGGTGTACAGCTGGAAGGCGGTCGCGCCGCGAGTCCCGGCGCCGCAGCCGGCGTCCTCCGCCTCCGTGTCGGCGCTGACGATGTCCGCGGTCGAGCCGGAGTCGGGCCGTCCGGAGAACGAGCGGCCGAAGCGACTCACGTGGTTTGCGTACGTACTTCGCCTGCTGCTGCCGATCGTGTTCACGGTGGTGGCGTTCCCGGCCGTTGCAGTGCGTTCCTGGCATCTGCTGCACTCCGGCTCCTCGGCCGCGGGGGTACTGGTGGCCGCTGTCGCCGTCGTCGTCATCGTGGTGCTCCAGGCCGCACCCAAGCTGGGGGACGCGGACGTTCACGACCGTCAGGTCGACGTCATCATGGCGTTGCCGCTACTGGCCACCGCCGTGTGGTTGTCCACCGGCCTGTCGGCCACCGCGCCCTGGAGCATCCGAGAGCTTCTGGCGGGCACTTCGTTCCTGGCCGGGTCGGCGTTGCTGCTGTTGGGAACCCGGTTGACTGCCCGGCTCCGTTGGGTGTTGGTGCTGCCACTGCTCACCCTTCCGACCCTGGCCGGCCGCCCGGATCTGAGTTGGGCCCTGGCGCTGCTGGTGGTGGCGGTGGTGTTCATTCGGGCGTTCCTGACTCGCGAACCGATCCAGGCGCAAGCTGGCCGGCCGGTTTCCGGCGAACTGCAACGGCTGCCGAAGTGGCCAGTGGCAACGGCGGTGGTGACCGCCGTCGCGTGCCTACTGGCCTTCACCGCGATCACCGCCACCGCGACCGCCACCGGAGTATCACCGTCGCCGACGGCGCAGCACGCGCCGTGAGCCCGACTCCCGAGCGGTACCGCGTCTTTCGTTCACCACCCCAAGCCACACCGGAGGTTCACCATGACTCATGACGCCAAGTCCGCTACCGAGGTTCGTGAAGCCCTCGACATGGAATGGCTGGACCGCAGCTTGGTAGGTCTGCGTCAGGCCGCGCCCGAGATGTCCGCTCACACGGTGCTGTCGGTTCGGCAAAAAATCGGCCTGATCGGTCTGATCGCGGCGCTCGTCGGGGGAGCCGTGCTCGATGGCCTGTTGATGTTGCGGATCATCGTGGCGGTCGGCACCGCGATGTACGCGGCAACCCTGATCTATCGGATGTTATTGATCCGCCGGGGGCTGAAGGGAAGCCACCTCGTCCAGGTCAGCGACCAGGACGCCCTGGCCATTCCGGCGGACCAGCTTCCGGTGTACAGCGTCCTGGTGCCCGCCTATAAGGAACCGGGCGTCATCGGCAAGATCATCGCCGCCATCTCCCAGTTGGACTACCCGGCCGACAAGCTCGACGTTCGCCTGCTGTTGGAGGCCGACGACGAAGAGACCATCGCCGCCGCGCGGACAAGCGTTGGCAGCGCGCCGATCACGATCGTTCTGGTGCCGGCGGCGGAGCCGCGGACGAAGCCGAAGGCCTGCAACTTCGGCCTGCAATCGGCCACCGGGGAACTGGTCACCATTTTCGACGCCGAGGATCGTCCCGAACCGCTGCAGCTGCGCCGCGCCGTGTTGGCGCTGCAGCGGCTGGGCGAGGGATTCGCCTGCGTGCAGGCCCGGCTGGGCTATTTCAACGCGACCCAGAATATGATCACCCGCTGGTTCACCATCGAATACGGGACGTGGTTCCGGTTCCTGCTCCCGGGGCTGGTTTCGGTCGGCGCTCCGATCCCGCTGGGCGGCACCAGCAATCATTTCCGTACCCCGCTGTTGCGGGCGCTGCAGGCGTGGGACCCGTACAACGTCACCGAGGACGCCGACCTGGGAATTCGACTGGCCCGGCTGGGATATTCGGTCGGCGTCCTGGATTCGGTGACCGAAGAAGAGGCGAATTCCGATTTCGTCAACTGGATCAAACAACGCAGCCGCTGGTACAAGGGCTACCTGCAGACCTGGCTGGTGCACATGCGCAGACCGGTCGACGTCCACCGAGAGTTGGGCTGGCGCGGTGCTTTCGGTCTGCACCTGTTCGTCCTGGGCACACCACTGACCGCATTGATCAACCCGTTGTTCTGGGGCCTGGCGATCCTGTGGTTCGTCCAGAAGCCAAGCGGGGTGGCGGCGCTGTTTCCGCCGGCGGTGTACTACGTGGCGTTGACGTGCTTCGTATTCGGCAATGCAGCGGTGATATACGTCAACGTACTGACCACCCAGGTCATCAATCAGCCCAACCTGCTCAAGGCTGGCCTGCTCGTTCCAGCCTATTGGGTCATGATGAGCATCGCCGCGGTCAAGGCCGCTTTCCAATTGATATTCAAGCCTTCCTACTGGGAGAAGACCTCCCACGGTTTGAATACGGCCGTCGCCGAGCCGGCGGTGGAGATCATCTCGTAGGGATTCCCGCATTCCGTTCGCCGACGCGCGACCTGCGGCGGCCGCCTTGTCGTGCTTACCAAGGGCAGCCACGGCGACGTCGGTGCACCGGCCGGCCAGCGCGGAAGAGGTGGCAAACGCGTTCTATCAACCGAAGGGATGTCTGGAATGACCGCATGCTCCGATGTCGAGGCCGTGGTCTTGGTCGGTGGTCAGGGCACGCGTCTGCGGCCTTTGACGCTGTCAGCGGCCAAGCCGATGCTGCCGACCGCCGGTGTTCCGTTTCTCGCTCACCAACTTTCGCGGCTGCGGGCCATTGGCATTCGTCGGGTTGCCCTGGGCACCTCGTACCGGGCCAGCACGTTCAGTGATCATTTCGGTGACGGCTCGGCCCTGGGGATGAATATCGCCTACGTGGTCGAGGACGCGCCGCTGGGCACGGGCGGCGCCATCCGCAATGTCCTGGATCGGCTCACGGCTCCGACCATCCTGGTGCTCAACGGTGACATTCTGTCCGGCGTCGATCTTCAGGCGCTGCTGGACCAGCACCGGAGCCGGCAGGCCGATGTGACGTTGCATCTGGTGCGGGTGCCCGATGCCCGGGCGTTCGGCTGCGTCCTGACCGATCCCGACGGGCGGGTGAGATCGTTCGTCGAGAAGTCCGACACTCCGGCGACCGATCAGATCAACGCCGGCTGCTACGTCTTCCGGCGCGACATCATCCAGACGATCCCGGCCGACACCGTCGTGTCGGTCGAACGGGAGACCTTCCCCGGCCTGGTGGGCTCCGGCGCCCGGGTGTTCGGCCACGTCGACACCACGTATTGGCTCGATCTGGGAACGCCGGCGGCGTTCGTCCAGGGCAGCGCCGACCTGGTCCGGGGACTGGCCCCGACGTCGGCGCTACCCGGTCCGGTCGGCGACTCGCTGCGGCTGGAGGGTGCGATGGTCGCGGTAGGGTCGGCGGTGACCGGAGGTACGACCCTCGGTCGGGGGTGCGCGTCGGCGCCGACGCCACCGTCGATGGATCGGTGATCTTCGACGGCGCCCGCATCGGTGACGGGGCGCGGGTGATCAGATCGGCGGTCGGCCACCACGCCGTCATCGGGCGCAACGTCGTGTTGATCGACGCCGTCATCGGCGACGGCGCCGTCATCGGCGACAACTGCGAATTGCCCGCCGACGCGCGGGTCTGGCCGGGTGTCACCGTGCCTGCCGGCAGTACCCAGACCCCGGTCGCGCTGTGACCCCGACCCTGACGATGCCAACCGGAGACCGATGAAACAGCCGCGCTTGATCGCGTTCGACCTCGACGACACCCTGGCTCCGTCGAAGTCCCGGATGGACCCGGTGATGGCCGACCTGCTCGGCGCACTGCTCGACCTGGTACCGGTGTGCATCATTTCCGGTGGCCGATTCGAGCAGTTCTCGGCGCAGGTGCTGACGTCGCTGCCCGCGACGTCGCACCTGTCGAACCTGCATCTGATGCCGACCTGCGGGACGCAGTACTACGAACGGTCCGGCGCCGGCTGGTCGCGGATGTACTCGGAGGATCTGACCGACGACGAGAAGGCCAGGGTCGTCGATGCGCTGGTCGACGGGGTGCGGACCCTGGGCCTGGACCAGGTTGCGACCTGGGGACCGACGATCGAGGACCGCGGCAGCCAGGTCACCTTCTCGGCACTGGGCCAGGACGCCCCGGTGGAGGCGAAGAAGAAGTGGGATCCCTCCGGTGCGAAGAAGGAGAGCCTGCGCGCCTACGTCGCCGCGCGGGTTCCGGATCTCGAGGTGCGCAGCGGCGGATCGACCTCGGTGGACGTCACCCGCAAGGGCGTGGACAAGTCCTACGGCATGAACCGGATCAAGGAGCGGCTGGACCTGGCCGACGCGGACATCCTGTTCATCGGCGACCGGTTGGACGAGGGCGGCAACGACTACCCGGTCAAGGCCATGGGCATCCAATGCATTGCTGTGAAGGAGTGGCACGACACCGCCGAGGTCGTCAGGGGTTTGATCGCGCAACTGTCGGCCACTGGTGGTTCGGCCGACCGCATCGGCGCTTCCGCACTTTCGCCGACACCGAGCTGACGCGGCTAGGAGACTACTGAACAAAGGCCGAAATCGCAAATTAGTGGGTAAGAAACTGCAGGTCAGAGACCCGTCGCTTGTTCCGAACGTGCATTGTTCAGCTGTCTCCTAGGGCGCATTCGTTCGTACCGCCTGGAAGGCGAGCGGGAACTGCGGGCCGACGTCGTAGGTGTCGGTCCTCTGGTCACCGACGTTCCACAAGCCGATACCCGCCGCACCGTGATTGCGCGCCGTTTCGAACATCTTGGCGAATTTATCGGCCCGTTCCCGGTCGGGAAGTTCGGCCGGGAATCCGAATTCCTCGATGATCCACGGCTTGCCCTTAGATCGGCTGAACTCGGCCACTGCCGGAACAGTGATGGCGACGTCGTCCGAGGTGTATGCATGCAATGAATCGATATCGTTGTGAGGTAGCGAGAAAATGGCCCGCCAGTCGATGCCGGAGTTCCAGGAGAGCTGGCTCAGACCGCCGGCCGTGAGCAATTGGCCAGGTGCCGCCTCGTGCCAGAAGTTCTCGACGGTGCGGTAGAACCCAGTCAATTGCGCGGTTGTCAAACCGTAGGTGTTGTCACCGCCGTGGATGCCGTCGACTTCGCCGGCGAAGCTGATGAGGGCGATCGTCGGGTCGTCGGCATACTGCGTTCCGGTTTCCGTGTTGATTCGACTGGCTACGAACCGTAGGAACGGGAGCCAGTCGACCCCATACGGATTCACTCCCGATTGCTTCAACAGGTTGCGGTAGGTGGAGAAGTCCAGTTCGACGTGCAGCCCAGCCCGTCCGGCGCTGGCGATCAATCGGTCGACCGATCTCCACGCTTTCGCGTCGTAGGGTGCGGTGGCCACAGCACCGGCAGTGTCCAGAAAATCGGTGATCCGTACAACGTCGAGATTCAGCGCTTTCACGGCCGCCACAGCTTTATCGGGTTCGTCAAGGCCGTTGTAGACGGTACCGACCGCCAACGGCCACGGCTCGCCCTCAAAGCACAGTTGACTGCCGCAGGTCGTGATCCCGGCGGTCGGAGCGGACCTGCCACCGGCGAACCCGATCCAGATCCCGGCCATCACCAGCAGGACCGCCGCGGCGGCGATACCGCCGCTCCTGAAAATTTTTCGCCGGAACCGACCGACGTGCCGGTCAACGTCATTCGTCACCGCAAGCTCCCAACGAAACCAGCGGACGGCGATCCCGGAACGTTGTCGATCACCCGATCATATCGGGCCGACGGTGCCACTCTCGGTCGGCTCATTGCCTGGCCCACTCCGCGGGGGTTATGGCCATCCTGGGTTCGGAACGACGCCCTCCACCGGCAGTTCTGCATGACCCACAGTTCTGCATGACCCACAGTGGCTTGGCGCTTCCGCGTTCGGAGCCTGGTAGGGACATGTTGGATCAGTCGGCGCACTCGAAGGCGTCGCCGGTGCCGCCCTACTGTCGTCTTCCACGATAAGCGGTTCTGGCACAGGTTTCGTGAAGCTGATCGGCGGTGACAGTGCGACCGGTGTTGCAGATGTGCCGCGCGTCGCGTTCTGGCCGGGTTGGTTGTGCCCTGGACCAGCACATCCAGCGCCTCGACGTCGTCGTATGGGGAACGTGCGGTCCATGGGCCGCGCGACCACGATGCAGCCAGGATCACGGAACTTGAGCCAGAACCAAATAAAACGCCAATTCACACCCTCAGCCCGACGTACTTCCTGATGCCGCCGGGCTGCCCAATGAGATGGACAGATCGCGGCTGGCCCGGGCCACGAAACTGCCGAGCGCATCCAATTGCCCGCTGATCCGGCTTTTCGGGGCGCTCACGTTGATGGCCGCGATTATCCGGTCATTGAAGTCCACGACGGGGGCGGACGCGCCGACCACCCCGCGTTCCAACTCTTCGTCGAGCGTCGCATATCCACGCTGGCGAATCCGCTCGACCTCCATCAGCAGGCTGTCGAAGTCGGTGACAACGGCGTTGCTGGCAGGCGGGCGATCGAGCACGGTGAGCGCCGACGCGGTCAGGGCAGGACTAACCGGCCCAACCACTGCGGCGTCCTGGCCGTGATCGGTGTACCACTGGCCGAGCGATTCTGTGTCCCAATCACTGACCAGCACCCGCCCGGACGGCGTACGCCAGGCGGCCGTCGTGATGCCTTCCCAGCCGGTGGTCCGGAATTCGTAGGGGCTGAGCTCACTGAGGAGGGTCAGCACGTTGCCGCCGCGCAAGACGCAGAGGTGGCTCGTTTCACGAGTGGCCTGGGAGATACGGCGAAGGTGGTCACGGGCCAATCGCACCAACTCTGACTCGACCGTCCTGGCGGCGAGGGCGAAGACGCGGGAGCCGAGGCGGTAGTTCTGGCTCGTCTCATCCCGAACGGCCAGCCCGGCGTCGGTCAACGTTGCCAAAGTCCTCGATATCACGGCTTTGTCCCGGCCGGTGAGTTGGGCGATCCGCATGACGCCCAAACCGCCGGAGCGGGTGGACTCGGCGCCCCCGAGTAGCTCCAAAATCTCGACGTCCCGGCTGAGCCCAGCGGTGTTGAGCCGCGGACCCTTGGTGCCTGTCGTCATGCTCATCCTTTCCGAAAATTCACCACTGTTGCCATATCGTCAACTGGCCTTGCGCGTATGAGACGAATCTGCTTAATTTACTCGCAGTCCCGTCGCCCGGCGGATTGCCCTCTCAATGTTGAGACTGGAGCACAGCTCATGTTGGAATCCGCCCACAGATCATGAAGCCATCGCGCCCCGGATTCCATTTCTTGGCTGGGCCGGGTCTGTCGTCGACCATCAATATTTCCAATTGCGCCGACCCCCATTGCGTGGCAACACGACGCGTTCACGATTGGTGCGGAGTTCGTAGCAGGGAGGAGACCTGATGGGGTCAGGACCCAGTGTCTGGAAGTATCTTGACAGCAATTGGCATCGTATCGAGCCCCTCATCTGGCAACAGATCGAGGTGGTCCTGGTCTCCATGCTGGCAGCGGGTGTGCTCGGGGTGGGAATCGGGGTACTGGTCTGGAACAAACCCCGATGGGCTGGGGCGGCGCAGTCGATAGCAAGCATAATCCTGACGATCCCGTCGCTGGCACTGTTGGTGCTGTTCATCCCGATCTTCGGTCTCGGCTGGGTGCCGTCGGTGATCGCGCTGGTGCTGTATGCGCAGCTGCCCATACTTCGGAACACCATTACCGGGCTCCGGGCGGTGGACGCTGGCATTCTCGAGTCAGCGAAGGGGATCGGCATGTCGGCAACCCGGCGAATGGTCAAGGTGCAGCTACCGCTTGCATGGCCGGTGGTGCTGACCGGTCTTCGGGTGTCCACCATTCTGACGTTCGGTATCTCGGCCATCTCCGCCTACGTCAATGGGCCCGGATTGGGCAATCTGGTTTTCACCGGGCTCTCTCGTCTTGGCTCCGCCAATTCACTGAATCAGGCTCTGGTGGGTGGAATTGGAATTGCCCTGCTCGCTCTCCTCTTCGATGCAGCCTTTTTGCTGCTCCGCCGCGTCACCGTCTCCGGAGGTCTTCGTGTCTGATATGCCCGCCGCGCTCGGTATCGAGCTGGAAGATCTGACCAAGATCTACGCCGGGTCCCCGGAGCCCGCCGTCGACAGGGTCAACATGGACATCGCGGCCGGTGACCTGGTGGTTTTCGTCGGGCCCAGCGGCTGCGGCAAAACCACGACCATGAAGATGATCAACCGACTGATTGAACCTTCCAGCGGCATCATCCGGTTGGGTGGAAAAGACGTCACCAAGGGCGATCCCGTCCAGCTGCGGCGGCAGATCGGGTATGTCATCCAATCCATCGGCCTATTTCCGCACATGACGATCGAGGCCAACATCGGGGAGGTCCCCAAAATGCTGGGCTGGCCGAAGGGGAAATTAGCCGCCCGGGTTCTCGAGGTGATGGCCATCGTCGGGCTCGATCCGGACAAGTTCGCCAAGCGGTATCCGCGTCAGCTCTCCGGCGGCCAGCAGCAGCGCGTCGGGGTCGCACGGGCACTCGCCGCCGACCCTCCTGTGCTACTCATGGACGAACCCTTCGGGGCCACCGATCCGATCACCCGTCTCAACATGCAGAGAGAATTTCGCAAATTGCAGCAGGATCTCGGCAAGACGGTCATCTTCGTGACGCACGATTTCGAGGAGGCGCTCCTGTTGGGGGACAAGATCGCGGTGCTCGGCGACCGGTCGAAGATCGTCCAGTACGACACTCCACTCGGCTTGGTCGGTCGCCCGGCCGACCAACACGTCAGTGCCTTCGTCGGCAGCTCGGTCCACGTGCGGCTGCTCGGACTCATCACGGCCGGCAAGGTCGCCGATCCGTCGATCGCAGCCGGCCCGGAAGCGCCGCAGGTGGTCGCCGGCACCACCCTGCGCGACACCTTGGACGTGCTGCTCGGCGGCATTGCCAGCGTCCGAGTGGTCGGGGACGACGGTAAAACTGTCGGCGGGCTCGACTACGCCGCGGTACAGCGCGCCGTCAGCGGCGAGCTCGCCGAGCTCGCCGCCAGCGGCACCCAGCCCACCGGAAGCGCGCGCTCGCTCAGGGCCGCGGCGGCCCACCGGTGAGCGAACAGCCGGCAGCCCAGGATCATGTGGTTCCCGCCGTAGCGACGGCGCAGGGTTCGGTGCACCGCCGCAAATCCGGACCTGCGATGCCCGGATCGACCTTGCACGACCAGGTCCTGATCGAGGACATCGCAGACCACCCGCCGGCCCAGGTGATGGAGGCCGCTCCATCGCACCGCCGCGATCTCAAGCACTTGTTGGGCCCACCGCTGGCCATTGCTGCGGTGCTCCTCGTGCTGTGGATCTGGGTTCATAGCACCGCCCTGGACACCATCGAGCAGGTCACACTGAACAGTTCGTTCATCACCAACGCTGTGCTCACCCACATAAAACTGACCATTCTTGCCTCAGTGGGAATCCTGCTGATCGCGCTGCCGTTGGGCGTAGTGCTCAGCCGGCCCTGGTCCCGTTCGTTCGCTCCCTTCGTGCTCGGCATGGCCAACATCGGTCAGGCCTTTCCCGCCGTAGCAGTGCTGGTGCTGCTGACGTTCAAGCTCGGCATCGGACTCGCTCCGGCACTCATCGCATTCGTGTTCTTCGGGGTGCTCCCGGTGCTGCGCAACACAATTGTCGGTCTGCAGCAGATCGACCGTGCGTTGATCGAAGCGGCAAAGGGAATGGGCTTCCCTGGTTGGCGAATCCTGGTACGGGTGGAATTGCCGCTCGCGGTGCCGACCATGCTGGCCGGCGTGCGGACCACCCTGGTGCTCACCGTCGGAGTGGCCACCCTGGCCACCTTCGTCAGCGCCGGCGGGTTGGGCGACATCATCGTGGCCGGACTGAAACTGGACCGGACCCCGGTGAAGATGACGGGCGCGGTGCTTGCGGTCTGCCTGGCGCTGACTGTGGACTGGCTGGGCCGAGTGGCCGAAGATGCCCTGCGTCCGAAAGGCCTTTGAAGAACTTCTTTTCGTTGTGTGCATACGCAGTTCCATTGCGATGAAAAGACTTCGTCGCGACATTCATTCGACCCTTGGAGAACCAAATGAACAAGCGTTTGCTCGGTCCGCTGACTGCCTCGCTGGCGGTGCTGTTCGGCGTGTCGGCCTGTGGTTCGTCCTCGACAGGCGCCACCTCCACCAGTTCTTTAACTTCGGCAAGCTCGCCGAGCGTTGCAGCTCCGGCCGCGTCCGCACCCGCGGGTGCGTCATCGGCTCCGACCAAAGACGCTTCGGCATCCGCAGCCTCATCTGTTCCGGCAGCCGCCGGCGGTGATCCGAAGTCGGTGAAGCTCGACGGCGCGAAGTTCGTCGTCTCCAGCAAGGACTTCACCGAAAGCATCCTGTTGGGCAAGATCACCGCAGACATTCTCAAGGCGCACGGTGCCGACGTCACGGACAAGACGAACCTCAAGGGCTCCGTCACCACTCGCACGGCTTTGACCAGCGGATCCGTCGACATGTATTGGGAATACACAGGGACGGCGTGGATCACATATCAGAAGAACACAAAGCCGATCGCCGATCCGAAGGCGCAGTTCGACGCAGTCAAGGCCGCCGACGCGAAGAACGGTATCGCCTGGCTCAACCCCACCCGCATGAACGACACCTATGCCATGGCAATCCGGGAAAGCCCGGGCGGGGCCCTTGACGGCGTCAAAACCTTGGCTGACCTTTCGAAGCTGGACCCGAAGGATGCCACGTTCTGCGTGGAGAGCGAATTTGCCAGCCGAGATGACGGCCTGCTGGGCATGCTCAAGGCCTACGGCATCAAGTCGCCGTCCAGCAGCCAGAAGACCATGGACACCGGCGTCATCTACACCGAGACGCAGAAGGGCCAGGCCTGCAACTTCGGTGAGGTCTTCGCCACCGACGGCCGCATCTCCGCATTGAAGCTGCGGGTACTTCAGGACAACCTGCATTTCTTCCCGAACTACAACGCGGCGCTGACCCTCAAGAAGTCGATGCTGGACAAGTACCCGGGACTGGCCACCATTCTGAATCCGGTCGCCGCCAAGCTCGACAACGACACCATGACAAAGTTGAACGCCAAGGTCGACGCCGACGGTGTCGACCCCCAGGACGTTGCCGACGAGTGGGTCAAGGAGCAGGGTTTTGTTTCCTGAATCCCTGCCCTCCTGAATGAATTCATCACTGACCCGAGAGGTAGTCGCGCTTCATGAATGCCCCAGCTCCAGCAGGTTCCCGCATGCAGATCGGCGAGAGTTTCGTCGGTGACGGCGTCAATGCGGCCCACGTCAACACGGTGTTCGGGGACAGGGAGGGCCCGGCCGGCACCGCCTGGGCCAGTGCCCTGGCCACTCCCAGCGCCGGCCACGTTCCCTTCGTTGCTATTCTGCGGCCGTCGCTGCCGGTGAAGCCGCTGACGTTGTTCGTCACCAAGGCCGCACCGGCGAACGACGAACACGGCATTCACATCTGGGGTCCGGCGCAGGCAGGCGTCGCCGCTGGGGTGGCGGACGCAGTAGCCGCCGGCGCCATTCCCCGCGAGCAGGCCGACAGTCACGTGGTGATCGCCGCCGTCTGGGTCAATCCAGGGGCCGACGACGCAGATGCGGTGTACCGCAACAACAGAGAAGCCACCCGCACTGCGCTCCGCAACGGGTCGACCGGCTTCCCGCCGGTCGAGGACGCGCTGGCAGCCCGGCGCGCCCCCAGCAATCCGTTCTACACGCCAGCACCGATCAGGACCGACGAGGGATCAGCATGACCGCCACGACGCAGCCGAAGGTTGGATTCATCGGCCTCGGCAACATGGGCTCTGGAATGACCCGCAACCTGCTCAAGAGCGGCTTCGGTTTGGCTGTCAACGATGTCCGGCAGGACGCAGCCGCAGAACTGGTCGCCGGGGGCGCGCAATGGTGCGATACCGCAGCCGAGGTGGCCGCCGCCAGCGACGTCGTCATCACCATGCTGCCGACTCCGCGTCACGTGTCCGAGGTGGTGAACGGCACCGACGGTCTGCTGGCGGGCCTGGCCGACGGCGGCACCTGGATCGACATGTCCACCTCCGTACCGGAAGTGGCCGACAGGGTGCGGCGCGACCACGCCGGTCGCGGTCTGCATATCCTTGACGCGCCGGTCAGCGGGATGTCGACCGGCGCGGCGAAGGGCATGCTGCAGATCTTCATCGGCGGCGACGCCGAGGATGTCGGCCAGTGCATGCCGATGTTCGAGGCGATGGGCGACCGGGAGCGCATCCTGCACGTCGGCGGGCACGGCGCCGGCTACGCCGTCAAGCTGATGATCAACCAGTTGTGGTTCTCGCACCTCGTCGCCACAGCTGAGGTCCTGGCCATTGGGGTCAAGGCCGGAGTGGATCTGGCAGTGCTGCGCTCAGCCCTGATCGCCAGCCCGGCCAGGAGCAATTTCGTCGAGCACGACGTGCTGTCCATCCTCAACGACGGGGATTACGACGAGGGGTTCGCGATTGCTCTGGCCTGCAAGGATCTCGGCCTGTCCATCGATCTGGCCCGGTCGGTGGGCATGCCTGCCGAACTGTCCGGGTTGGTCGAACAGATCTACCGGCGGGCTCGGGCGAGCTACGGCGACCTGGCCGGGGAGATGTCTCCGTTTAAGCTGTACGAGGATCTGCTCGGTTACGAGCTCCGGCTACCGGCCGTCGCCGCTCAGGGTGCATCATGACGGCCACTGCCAGTGAGACGATCGGCAGGTCGCTCGAGAGAGCCCTGCTGGCAAAAGTTCCTAGCGAGCTCTACATCGACGGGAAGTGGACGCCGGCCACCGGCGGCGCGACATTCGACGTTGTCGACCCGTCCACCGGTGCAGTGCTTGCCACGGTTGCCGATGCCTCGCCGGAGGACGGTCAGCGAGCGCTGTCGTCCGCCTCAGCAGCGCAGCGGGACTGGGGCCGGACCCCGCCTCGGAAACGATCCGAGATTCTATCCAAGGCATTTGACCTGGTGATGGCGCGCATCGACGAGTTCGCACTGCTGATCACCCTGGAAATGGGCAAGCCGCTTGCGGAATCCCGCGGCGAGGTTGCCTATGGCGCCGAATTCCTGCGGTGGTTCTCCGAGGAAGCGCCGCGAATCGCAGGCCGCTACGCGACGGCGCCGGACGGGTGGAATCGTTTGCTGATCACCAAACGCCCGGTGGGTCCCTGCCTGTTCATCACGCCGTGGAACTTTCCGCTCGCGATGGCCACCCGTAAGATCGCCCCGGCGATCGCGGCCGGTTGCACAGCGGTACTCAAGCCGGCCGACTTGACGCCGCTGACGGCTTTGCTGCTGACGCAAGTTCTGACTGAAGCCGGCCTGCCGCCGGGCGTACTGAATGTCGTTCCCACCACCGACCCTGGTGCCGTCACCAGCCCGCTGCTGGCCGATTCCCGGCTGCGGAAGCTGTCGTTCACCGGATCCACCCGGATCGGCCGGCAACTGATCGCCGAGTCAGCCGGCCAGGTCCTCAAGGTATCGATGGAGTTGGGCGGCAACGCCCCGTTCCTGGTGTTCGATGACGCCGATCTGGACGCCGCGGTGGATGGCGCAGTTCTTGCGAAGATGCGCAACGGCGGCGAGGCGTGTGTGGCCGCCAACCGTTTCCTGGTCGCCGAATCGGTGGCCGAAGAATTCTCCCGCAAGTTGATCGACAGGATGAGTGCATTCACCGTCGGCCGGGGCACCGAAACGGGGATCACCCTCGGACCACTCATCAGCGAGGCGGCCAGGGCCAAGGTGACAGGCCTGGTCGACGAGGCCATCGCCGATGGTGCGGAGCTCGCCTACGGTGGCCGGCCGCAGACCGGAAGCGGCTACTTCTACGAGCCGACCGTGCTGACCGGTGTGCCCGCGCATGCGCGGATACTGCAGGAGGAGATCTTCGGCCCGGTGGCACCTATCGTCACCTTTTCCACCGAGCAGGAGGCGATCGACCTTGCCAACGGCTCGCCGTTCGGGCTGGTGTGCTTCGCCTACACCCGGGATCTGCAGCGTGGCCTGCGGCTGGCGGAGGAGCTGGAGACCGGAATGCTGGGCCTGAACACCGGTGTCGTATCCAACCCGGCGGCGCCGTTCGGCGGCGTCAAGCAGTCCGGCTTGGGCAGGGAGGGCGGCATCGAGGGCATCGAGGAATATCTGGAGACCGTCTATGTCGGCATTTCCGACCCGTTCGCCGGCTGAGAACAGGAGCAAGTGGTGAACCTGGAATCCTTCTCCCTCGACGTGTTCTCGCTGGCCGGCCGAAATGCGATCGTCACCGGCGGCAACATCGGTCTGGGCCGGGCGTTCACGGTTGCGCTGGCGAAGGCCGGCGCCGACGTCTATGTGCCCACTCTGGCGCCGGATGACGGCACCACCCGGCGGCTGGTCGAGGCCGAAGGTGTTCGCCTTGAAGAGTTGATCATCGATATCACCGAACCTGGCGCTGCCGCTCGGGTCGTCGACGGGTGCGCCGAGTCTCTCGGCGCCGTCGACATCCTGGTGAATTCCGCCGGAATCTGTCTCCTGGACGACGTGGAGTCGTTCGGTCCGGAGAAGTGGAATCCCATGGTTGCCGTCAACCTCACCGCGCCGTTCGAGTTGGCCAGGGAAGCGCTGCGCTACATGATTCCTCAGCAGGGCGGCAAGATCATCAACATCGCATCGCTGTTCAGCTATCTGGGCGGCCAGTCATCGCCGGCCTATGCGGCAACCAAACACGGCATCGTCGGGTTCACCAGGGCCTACTGTGATGAGCTGGGGCAGCACAACATTCAGGTGAATGCGCTGGCGCCCGGCTACTTCGCCACCAAGATCACCGAAGCCACCCGCTCGGACGATGGGGCCAACGGCCGGATCCTGGAACACATCCCCGCCGGTCGGTGGGGTGACGCGGCGGATCTGATGGGCGCCGTGGTCTTCCTGGCAAGCCGGGCGGCCGACTACGTCAACGGCCAAACACTCGTCGTCGACGGCGGGTATCTCGTCCGATAGCACCGCCCGGCGTAGTCAATTTCGGGTCAGACAAATTTGGTGTCAGACAACCTTCCTGTCAGACAACGGTTGTGAGAAGAGAGTGAGTGCAGCATGTCCACGAGCACCGGAACACTGTCCCGAACAGACATCGTCGCGCGCCTGTCAGACATGCTCGGAGACGGCAGGGTCGACACGGACGGGCAGCAACTGCGGGAGGCCAGCGTCGACCGGTTCAAGAAGTACACGGCCGTCCACAACATCTTCGACGGGCCCATTCCGGCGGCGATCGTCTACCCGGCCGACCCTTCGGACGTCGCTGCGATACTCACTTTCGCCAATGACAACGGCATCAACATCGTTCCGCGGACCGGTCGCACCGCCACGGAGGGGGGGCTGGAAACAGTGGTCCCTGACACGGTGGTGCTGGACGGCTCCCGGATGGACGCCATCGTCGAAATAGACCGGGCGAACATGATGGTGACGGCGCAATGCGGCGTGAAACTGCAGGTTCTGGAGGACACACTTCGCCTGCAGGGACTCACCACGGGCCACTCGCCGCAGTCGAAGCCGTTGGCACAGATGGGTGGCCTGGTTGCGACCCGCTCCATCGGTCAGTTTTCCACCCTGTACGGCGCGATAGAGGACATGGTGATCGGTCTGGAGGCAGTCTTCCCCGACGGCACCATCAGCCGCATCAAGAACGTGCCTCGGCGGGCGGCCGGCCCTGACATCCGGCACATCATCATCGGTAACGAGGGTGCGCTGTGCTTCATCACCGAGGTGACGGTGAAGCTTTTCAGGTATCAGCCGGAGAACAATCGCTTCTTCGGTTTCCTGGTGGACGATTTCGACGCGGGTGTAGAGGGCCTCCGCGCGCTCATCACCGATGGTTACCGGCCGTCCGTCTGCCGGCTCTACTCCCCGGAAGACGCCCAGCAGCACTTCGGGCACTTCTACCAGGGCAAGAATGTTGTGGTGCTGGTGGCGGAGGGTCCGAAGGGCATTGCTGACGCGACCGCGGATGCGATCGAGTCCACTTTCGCCGGTATCCCGCACACCGCGGTCGACGCGGCGCTGATCGAATCCTGGTTCGACGCCCTCAACTGGGGCCAGGACAAAATCGATGCCGAGAAGCAGATGATGCTGCAGACCCAGCAGCTGGGCTACACCACCGAGGTCTCCATCAACTGGTCTCACGTCACCGAGCTCTACGAGGCGGTGCTCGGTCGCATCCGGGCAGAGTTCCAGCACCTGAACGATCTGACGATGCTGGGCGCGCATTCCTCGCACAGCTATCAAACCGGAACCAATCTCTATTTCGTCTACGACTACCGCATCAACTGCGAACCGCGGGAAGAGATCAACGAGTACCACGTGCCGTTGAACGCGATCATCGTCGAGGAGGCGCTGCGATTGGGCGGGTCGATGGTGCACCATCACGGAGTCGGCAAGTACCGCACTCCGTGGGTGCGAGAGGAGCACGGCACGGCCTTCGGGATGCTGGAAACATTGAAGCGGGGGTTCGATCCGAACGGAATAATGAACGCCGGCACCATCTTTCCCCTGTGAAGTAGTCGACCGTAGCGCACAATCCCTGCATCGGAGAAGGACCAATGACCCGGTATGTACTGGCTATCGACAACGGGTCCCAGAGCACCAAGGTGTCGATCGTCGACGGATCCGGCACAGTGCACGCCCAGGCGCAGCGAGCGCTCCGGCCGTCGGTGCATCCGGCGCCGGGGCAGGTGGTCCACCCGGACGACGACGTATGGGACTCGATCACGGTGGCCTGCCGAGAGGCCCTGGCCCGCTTTCCAGGCCAGCCGCGGGACATCGTCGCCGTGGGCCTGTGCACCATCCGGTTCTGCCGGGCGGTGCTGACGGCCGACGGGTCGCTGGCCGAGCCGCTGCTGAGCTGGATGGACGAGCGGGTATCCCGGGCGTATGCCCCCTGCAACGACAGAGCCAGCCATCTGACGACGTCGTCCGGGTACATCACGTACCGGATGACCGGCAACCGGGTGGACACCGCCGGCAACTACCAGGGCGTTTGGCCGATGGACCATGCCACCTGGCGCTGGAGCACTGACGAGAAGGCCTTCGACGCAACCGGAATGCCGCGGGCGATGCTGTTCGACCTGGTCGATCCGGGTGGCCTGCTCGGTGTCCTCACGGCGCAGGCCGCGAAAGCGACGGGGATCCCAACGGGGCTGCCGGTCTTCGCGACGTCCAACGACAAAGCCGTCGAGGCACTGGGCTGCGGCCTGCGGGACGACGGAACGGTCTTGATCTCGCTGGGTACCTATATCGCGGGAATGGCGGTCGGCCGAGAATCGGTGCAGGATTCCGGCGGCGCTTTCTGGACCAATTTCGGTTCCCGGCCGGGGCAGTACCTGTACGAGAGCGACGGCATCCGCCGCGGAATGTGGACCGTCAGCTGGTTCCGCCGGCTGCTGGCCGAAGACGGCGGGGGAGAGGCGCTACTGAATGCCGGCGCGTCCGAAATCCTGCCAGGTAGCGGTGGGTTGGTCGCCCTGCTCGACTGGCTGGCTCCCGGCGAACAGCCGTACCGTCGCGGAGCCCTGCTCGGGTTCGACGGCACCCAGGGACGATTCCACGTCTATCGATCCATCCTCGAGGGCATCGCACTGACAATGCGACACCATGTGGACGCGATGACGGCGCGCCTGGACCGACGTCCTGACCACCTCATCATTTCCGGTGGGGGATCGAAGTCGGACGTGATGATGCAGATCTTCGTCGATGTGTTCGACCTGCCGGCTACTAGGATGCGGATGAGTGACGCCGCTGGCCTTGGCGCGGCGATCTGCGCAGCCGTTGGCATTGGTCTTCATCCCGACTGGGAGTCGGCGGCAGACGCGATGGTCCATGCCGGTGACACCTTCGCTCCGGTTTCGAAGAATGTCAGTGCCTATGCGAAGTTGGCGCAGACCTATTCCGGCTTGCGGCAGCACACCGACCCGCTGTTCGCCTACCTCTGCGCCGCGGCCAAGGGAAGCAGCTGAGTGCCGGTCGCTCAACTTCGAGAAACAGCCGCGCCACAGCGTCCGGCCACCGACCCGGCCTGCCCCCAAACATCCCGCGTACGCCCGGATGAGTGCGCACGCAGCCAGGATTGGTAAACTACGCCCTCCAGCGCCGTGCCGTCCTCGCCGAGGTCAGGGTAGGTTCGACCGGCGTGAAGGAAGTGTGTGATGCCGCGGCTTTTCCATTGCCCTACCATTGGCACACCGAGCTTCCCCATTGCCGGCACCTAGGGATGATTACTCGGCCGAGACCTGCTTAGTTGTTGTAGTCCTCATAAAAGTCCTCCAAGGGAAACGGTGGCTTGCTATGAAAGCCGTACGAATACACGGGGTAAAAGATGTTCGTGTGGAAGAACTACCAGATATAGTAGTTGAGCCTAACACCGTTGCGCTGTCCGGGGGATACACAGGTATCTGTGGGACTGATCTGCATCTCTATTTCGAACCGGAGGCCTTCCCTGGAGACTTCCTGCGGCCTGCCAAGCTCACAGGCGCGACCTGGCCACAAATTTTAGGACATGAATTCTCTGGCGCGGTCACCCAAGTGGGAGCAGGAGTCATCGACGTTGTTCCCGGGGACAGAGTGGCGGTATTTCCGTACCATTTTTGCGGAAAGTGCCCCGCTTGTACAGCGGGCCACACCACAGACTGCGAGTACATGGCCTTCGAGGGTATACAAGGGCGTTGCGGTGGGATGGCACAGTCTAAGCTCGTGAGCGCCCGCCAGTGCTTCAAGCTCCCCCCTGAGGTCGATCTCATCCTGGGTGCACTTGTCGAACCGATGGCGGTTGGATGGCACGGCGTCACGGTTTCGAAGGTTACGCGGGGAGAGTCAGCATTGGTGCTCGGTGGTGGCCCGATCGGGATCGGCACGTACTTTGCGCTGCGGGCGAAGGGCGTCTGGCCCGTCATCGTGTCCGAGCCGATGGCAGAGCGGCGTGCAATCCTCAAACGGGCGGGTGTTGAAATCGTCGTTGATCCAGCCGCACGAGACTTGCTGACCGAAGTGCGGCGACACACAAGCCGTCAAGGAGTAGCTGCGACAATCGACACGGCCGGCTCGCCGGAAGCGTTTATAGAAGGTATGCAGTGCCTTGCCGTCGACGGCCGGATGGTCACAATCGCCTTGTACAAAGGGCCGATACCGTTGACGCGGCATCTGCTGGCCGCCGGCCGATCAATCCGGAGTTCTGCAGTGTATTCCCGGGACGATTTCCATCAAGTCATACAGGCCATGCAGGCAGGCCTAATCTCCCTCAAAGGTGACTGGATCCGCATCGTGGATTTCGAGGATGTCGTGCAGGCAATGGAGGCCGGCCGAGTCGGCGATGGAATGAAAGTACTAGTGCGAACTCCGGAGACCGAGTTTGCCTCGAATGGGTGATTAGCAATTTCGCTGCAAGTGGGTCGTAGGCGATTAAGCCCGGATGCGCCGTGGTGTGAGATTGCCGGCGGGTCGTAGCGCGGGAATGCCCTTGCAAGGCAGGAGGATCGGACGTCTGTAGGGTCGTGATCGTTCTGTCAGGGAGGGCATCCCGCGGATGCAACTATCTCATGGTGCGCCGCGAGGCGCTGTTGTTCGAGTGGGGGTGAAAGACCACCACCGCCGACCTTGTCGTAGCAGGGCGGTGTAGCTGAGGGCAGCCGTGCGACGTGAGGTCGCACGCGATGAGTGATCACGCCGATTGGAGGTTCGATGTTATGAGGACGTGATCCGGTTCAGTGTCCACGGGACCGTTCCCGCCTTGGCGTGCGTCGCGGGTAACTGCGGGGTGCGAAGCCCAGGGTGAAAGCCGAAGCCGTTCCCGTTCCATCCGGGAGTGGTGGGCGAGGGAAAGGCCGGACGGGTGAACGCGAGTGAATCTTCGTATGCTTCGTTATCAGCAGCTCCGCCGATGGGATGTTCGAGCGGGGTACAGGGCTGGCCGCCCAGAAGCGGCAGGCGCCGATCAGAGAGGCTGCGCTGGTCGGTAGGGCACCGCCGCCCCGGAGTAAAGAAGGCACCCACCCCGGCCGTGTCTCACGCGTGCGGAACATGGAAACCCCGACAGGGTCCAGGCATGCCAATAGGTAGGGATGTTCTGGTAGGCCGACCGTGAGGAAAGCGGAATGCCTTGGCGGGAACAGGATGCTCAACAAGCCAATGCCGGCAGATGAAAGTCGACAGGAAACCTTGACAAGTGTGGCGGCTCCTCCAGGCCGCCGTCGTGGATAACTGGCCGGATACCGGGCCTGGTGCCTGGGCCCCGAAAGGGGCGCTGACATGAGCAGGTGAGCCTTTGAAGTGATGCGATCGTCGATCCGCCGGTACCGAAGGGCAAGTTGGACACCTCATGGTGAACGGACCTGATGACGTGGACCTGGACTGGGACGCCGGACGGCACCGCCTCACCGCCGAGCAGTACCGCACCGAGATGGCCACCAGATTCGCCGTGTGGGATCAGGTCACCGACCTGCCCGCCGCAGCCTGACACCCGGGTGACGCACGACCCCGACGGGATCCAGAGCGTCCTCAGCCAGCCGCCACCTCAATAAGTTGACAAGGCCCCGGGAAGGTCATCAAGCTGTGCGATCCCGCCGAACCAGGCCTGTGCCATTCAGGATTACGGCGCTATGCCCATCTACCAATTCTGAAGACCCGGGAACGCGCAGGTCATCGAGTCCGCGGTGGATCCGGTGGTGTGCCGGCCGCGACCAGGACTGAGGCGTTGATCCAACTGCGCTGCAGGCCTACGAATTGAGCACCGTCGCTTTCGCGGCGGAAAACTCCCGGTCGGTGAGAGCGCCCGCGCTGTGCAGGGCACTGAGGCGCTCCAGTCGGGAGATTAGCTCTTCTCCAGCCGGTACAGCCCGGCGCAGGGGGGCCGGATGGTGGTGCTGACGGATGCGAACGAAAGCCGAAGAAAGCGTCCGGCGTACGTCCTCAGGCGTCGTTTGGGTGTGCACGAAGAAGCCCTCGTGTGCGCGGTCGGCGACGGTGATCAAGGTGACGATCGTCGACTTAGTGGTAAGCGCATTCAAGATTCCTGCGATCGCCATTCCTTCTGCTGCCCCAACCAAGCCGAAGCCATCGCCGGCAAATCCTCCGCCTGAAGTGACCTTTCCTGGCCCAGAGATTTCCAAGGTCAGGCTGTCGCTAAACGGGATTGTGGCGAGGACGCCGACGTTTTCCCGCGCCGGGTGAGAGTAAATCGCAAGGTGGTCTTCGCGGAAGAGGAGGTCGACCTGAGCTCGTTGGGGGATGCCTAAGTAGGCACCGCCAACGAACTCGCACCTCGAGATCAGTACATCGTCATCCGCCAGCGGGACGGTCATAGGCGGGCCGGTGACCCTGTTCCGCTTCGCTGCGAACTCGTCATGGAAGGCGGCTGCGTCGGCTTCGGAACCGAAGGTGATCTCGAAAGTTGCTCCGTAGATCTCCAGAGTGCCGCGCATTGCACCGGTCAGCTGCAACTGGGAGTCTTTGAACCCGCCGGCGGCGAAGTTGCCCATCACGCCGCTCGACGCGAAAGCAACCTCAGAGTTGGAGAACGCTACTGCGGCGGGCTTGCCGTTCCACAGACACGGGGTGACCATCTGGTCTGCCCTGAAGACGGCCAGTCGTTTCATGACCTTGGGATCGAGTGCCGCATTTTTACGTTCCGGTAGTGCCACGCGGCCCTCACAGTCAGCTGTCGCCCTCAGGGGCGCTGCAGGCCAGTTTAGACATCCCACGGACGCAACTTGTCCAGTTTAACCTAACCAGGCCATATATCGCCGTAGTGCTGGTGGTGACAGGTACACGCCTGTGACCCGTCGATTTGTTGGAGCACTGTGTTCAATTATCTTGCCAGCTTACGCCCCGATCCCTGCGGACTTCGCCGACGTCGACGCCGGGGTTCAATGCCGCTTGAGCTCGCGCGGCTTGCTGTCCTACACGGAACAAAGGACTCTTATCCGATTCGTTCTGTGGTGTACACACGCCCGAGAAAGGTGCCAAATAGCGCGAGGAAACAGTGCCATTTAGATAAGGGATTCACAGCCCTAACCTGCAGCGATGCGTCGAACGGGGTTGCCCCCGCCATACTCGAATAGAACCGCCCACTAATCCGATCAGAACCCGCATCTAACGCGACCAGTTACAGGCATACAGGACTGATGCGGGTTGAGTTGAGCGGGCCTTGGTGGGTCACTCTCATCCAATGAACGTTCCTCTTTTTGGCGCCCGTGCCGGCGAGATGGCGGCCGAGTTGTACGCCCGAGTCTGGCCTTGTGTCACGCAGGCCCCAGAGGCGGGATCAGACCACCTTGGTCGGGAATAAAGGGGCTGGCCGCCTGCGGGGGGGCGAGGCGGCCAGCGGGCCCGCACCTGACGCGAGGGGGGTCGCGTGGCTACGGAGAGCCTTCAGGTAACGGGCAACGCCACGGTACATCCCCGCCGACACCTG
>JAABUT010000867.1_pt1 | contig 40933 bp, 29 predicted proteins | sample 5559281 | NCBI WGS metagenome assembly JAABUT01 (sample SAMN10711880, study PRJNA513359) | rock metagenome | isolation source: Antarctica rocks | place: Antarctica: Victoria Land, Ricker Hills nord | collected 2016-01-04 | reverse complement strand
GTGTCGCTCGTTGTGCGCCAGCTGCAGGTAGGCCACCACCGACCCATCACGGTTCGTCCGACGAGTCTCCCGCAAGTACATGCTCACAACTCAACCGGATCAACGCTGCCCTGTCGAGCGACACGCCGCAAGTCGTGTGCCTACAGGAAATCGCGTTCCGCAGACCCCGCACGGCCCTTGACCTGCGGCGATACAGACGATCAAGCCCGTGTGTGCCCATCATCTTCGGAAGTCCGGTCTGGCAACCTTGCCCCAGTCTTCATCGGCGACAAGGCCCTTGACGTGCTCCCAAAGTTCACGGTCGAAGGCGTGCTCCTCCAGGACCTCACCCTCGCCGCCCATGAGCCGCAACTCGTAGAGGGCGGCATCGATGTAGCCCACCGCTCGGTCGAGCCCGTCGCGGAAGGCCGCGTGCCAGTCCGCCGTTGTCTCGCTGCCGAACAGGGCCATGAGGCCGTACCGGACGCCGGAGAACGCCGAGAGGATGTGACTGTCCTTGCCTAGCGAGCGCTCCAGGATCGACTTCACCTTGCTCTGCCAAGCCGTCTGCGCGCCGCTCGGGTACAAGGCCAGCCAGTTCTGCTCTGCCTGCGCCTTCAGTTCCTCCAGCGCACGGATCGCGGCCTCAGGCTTCATGCACGCACGCTAGCGACTCAAGACGACAGTCCCGGCGAACTCGGCACCTCGGTCACGCGTGGATGACCAGTGCCCCCGCGTTGCAGAGAACAATGACCTGGCCGCCCGTCTCGACGAAGTGCCAGCTGTTCGTGCTGGCCCTTGCAATGATCTCGTTCACCGCGTCAAACCTTGTGGCGTCGTCCATGGACCGCCGGACGACGCCACCCGAGCCGACCTGCTGCGCTTCAAAGATCTGGTCCACCATGCGCCCATCACGCCAGACGCTGCCATGACGGATGGTGATGGGCCTGGCACACGGCTGCCCGATCCGGTTGTCCTAAAGGACTTGCCGCTGGCACGGGACTGGGTGCTCCGCGAGCCGCCGGCGCTATCCGCCAACGACTCGAAGGCACCCATGTGCCGCTGCTTATGCGGCACGGCGGAGGCACGACGACGCCCTCTTCTCGGCATGAGCGGTCCCATCCGATCGCCCGCGAGCCGGCCATATGACCGGTTCCGTTACGCGCGTCAAGAGAAGACTGCCCCGCAAGGCGAAAGCGGAGGTGAGTGCGAAGCGTTGCTCACCCGACGGGCCATCTGGTTGTGGTCGCTGCCTGGCGGCCGTCAGCCCGCTGTCGTGCCCTGGGCGGGGTGGGGCGTCAGGCGGCGGTGGTGCCGCGCAGGACGCCGCGGAGCCGCACGACGGTGCGGGAGGTGGTGTGCAGGCGTTGGGCGATCTCGCGGGCAGAGACGCCGCGGCGGGTGAGGCGGCCGACGACCTCCAGGCGCTCGTCGAGGTTGAGGCGCAGCGGCTCACCGCGCATCACTCGCTCGACGGCGACCTCGTCGACATCGGGTTCGTCCCCGGGCCGCGCCGCGCCGCCCAGGTCGTCCAGGTCGGCGCACCCGACCCGGTCGGCGTCCTGCGGGTTGGACGCCGACCGGGTCGGGTCGGGATCGTGGTCGATGTCGTGCCAGGTGTGCGGGGCGCGCCAGCCGGCGGCCTGGGCGGCGGCGGCGGTCTGCCGCGCCAGGGTGCGCTGCAGGGGGGTGCGTTGTGGTGGTGGGGCCAGACGCAGGCGCTCGTAGAGGGCGGCGACGGTGCGGGCGGTGCCGGCGGTGACACTGTTGGCACTACCGGTGAGCAGTCGGGTGAGGGTGCGTCGGGTCAGGGTGGTGCGGTCGGCCAGGGCGGGGGTGCTCCAGCCGGCGCAAGCCAAGGCCTGCAGCCGTCGGCGGGTGCCGGCCGCGATAAGGCGGGAGCCGTCGGGCAGGGCCGTCGTGGCGGCGTCGCAGGCGAGCAGTCGCTGTGCGGTGTCGGCGCGGACCTGCCCGGACGGGGGGCGGTTGCGGGCCGGCGCTCCGTAGACCAGGGCGTTGACGGCGCCCTGCGCGACGCCGGAGGCCTGCACGATCCGCTGCAGACTGAACCCGGCGGCTCGCAGTGCCTCCAGGTGCTTGCGGACAGGGGCAGCGTCGACCAGGCCGCCACCGGTGCCGTACGCGAGCGCGATGCGGTGTCGCCGCTTCGCGACGGTGTTCGCGTTGGTGCACCAGGTGCAGCGGCAGCCGTCCTGGGTGTAGCCGGCCTGGGACCCGTGCTCGTGGTGGACGGTGAAGTGCTGGCAGTCCTGGACCGGGCGGTCGCTGTGGCCCATGTCGTGCTCCTGTCGCTGAACGAGGTCGTCAGCGGGACAGGTGTCGTCCCAGGGCCGTGGTGGCCACGTTCAGGCAAGAACCTGGGCCGGAACCGGGTGACGTCGCGGGCCCGCGGCCCCTGGCGGCCCTGTGTCCGGCGGCCTGAACCGCGAGCCCGGCAGGGGTGTTAGCCCACGTGGGTTGCCCGGTGGACTACCGCGGGCCGCACGTTAAGCGGCGCACCGTCCACGCGAGCCTGCTCAGCGTCCGACACCACGCGGAACCGGTCTGGCCGCGGCCAGTGGGGTGTTTGCTGCTGGTGTCGAGGGCAGCTCGGGCGGGCCGGGCCGGAAACGCGGTCGCTCGACAACGGCGTCGTCGGCGACGCCCATGAGCCTGCCGTGCAGGGTCCGGCCCGGGTTCAGCTCGGGCAGGGGGAACAGCGGGGGCAGGGCGGTGCTGAGGTCGATGCCGGCGGCGTCGACGCGGTCCAGGGCGCAGACCAGGACGGGCCAGTGCGCGTCGCCGGGCAGCCGCGGATCGAGCTCGGCGCACAGCTGGTGCCAATGGGGACGCGGCTGCTGCTCGGCCTGCTCGGCCTGCGTCGCCACCGTCTGGCCGGGATGGTCGGGCTCGTCGGTGGGGCTGGTCACGTACCGCTCTGGAGTCGGGACTTGCGCTGTGGCGGCCGGGACGACGCCAGGGTGGTCGCTGGGGTTCTTGTCGAGGTCGGTGGTGAGTTCTTCGGCGAGGCGCTGGCTCAGGGCGCGGGCCGCGCGCAGGGCGTCGGTGTGCTGGAAGGGAGTGCGCAGGGCGGTGTTGGCGCGGTCGCGTTCGCTGGTGTGCTTGGCGGCGTCGCGGGTGAGGTCGTCACGGGTGGTGGGCAGGGCGGCGGCGCGGTGCTCCAACCGGCTGACCAGGCCGACCGGCCGCTCGGAGCGCAGCTCGCCGTACTCGACGGCGGTGCCGCTGCGCGGGACGCCGGACAGGGTCAGGTGCAGGCGCAGCTGCGGGTAGCGCCGGGTTGCGGCCTGGATCGTGAGGCCGCCGACGGTGCCGACCGGGACGGGCTCGCTGCTGCCGGCGCCGATGGTGCCGTCCGGCAGCGGCAGGGCGGCCAGGGTGTCGCGCAGCGCCGCGGCGGCGTCGGCGCGGCTGGTGTAGCGGCTTCCGCTGACGGTCATGCTGAATTTTTCGCCGCGGGTGTCAGTGACGTGCGGCAGGGCGGCGTCGATGTGTTCGAGCTCGCGGGCGAGCTGGGGCAGGAGCCGGTCGGCGGCGCTAATGGTTTGGGTGAGGGTGTGGCCGTTGCGGTTGTGGGCCCGTTCCAGGCGTTCCAGGCGGGCGAGGTCGGTGTCGGCGCGGGCCTTGTCCAGGATCCGGGGGTCGCCGGTGGCCAGGGCCTTGACCTCGCTGTAGGACAGGGCGGTGTCGCCGATGTCCTCGATCTCGCGGACGTCCAGGGTGCCGCGCATGACCTGCGCGATGAACCGGGCCTTGCGTTCGACGGTCTGCCACAGGTAGGCGTCGAAGGACGCCTCGCTGACGTACCGGACGATCTCGACCGCGTCGTTGCGGTTGCCCTGGCGCAGGATCCGCCCTTCCCGCTGGGCGAGGTCCGCGGGCCGCCACGGGCAGTCCAGGTGGTGCAGCGCGACAGCTCGGGCCTGCACGTTGGTGCCGACACCCATCTTCTCGGTGCTGCCGACCAGCACCGACACCTGCCCGGTGCGGCAGGCCGCGAACAGCTCGCCCTTGGCCCGGTCGTTGGTGGCCTCGTGCACGAACCGGACCTTCTCGGCGGCCACGCCCCGGGCGACCAGCAGCTCGCGTAGCTCGTCGTAGACGTTCCAGGACTCCCGTGGGGTGCCCAGGTCGCAGAAGACCAGCTGCAGGGCGCCGGGCAGGTCGCTGCCCGGGTAGCGCCGGCCGGTGTGGGTGTGGTGGATGCCAGCGATCCGGTCCGCGGCTACCGTGAGCTTGGTGGGGTCGCCATGCGGGCGGTCGAGCAGCCGCAGGTCCAGCGCGCCCATCCGGCCGTGGGTGGCGATCCGCAGCATGTTGTCCTCGGCCGGGTCAACCTGGCGGCCTTGCACCTTCTCCGCCCGGGCGGACAGGTCTTTCATCAGCAGGCCGAGTTCGACTGACGGGGGCACGACGACGGTCTGAGCGGCGCCGCCGACCAGGTCGGGGGTGGGCAGGTCGAGGTCGGCGGCGGTCTTGATGTCGGCGCTCAGGTGCCACATGCGCAGCAGCTCTGGGACGTTGCGGAACTTCGCGAACCGGCTCTGCATCCGGAAGTTGCTGCCATCGGGGGACAGTTCCAAGGCGGTGGTGACCTCCCCGAAGGTCGCGGCCCAGGTGTCGAAGTCGGTGATGCCAGCGGCGTCCAGCACGTCCGGGCGCAGGTAGCGGGCCATCACGTACGCCTCGGACACCGAGTTGGCGATCGGGGTGGCGGTCGCGAAGGTCGCGACCCGGTGGCCGTGCTTGCCGCGCAGGTAGTCCAGCTTCATGTCCAAATCGGATGCGCGTTGGCTGCCCTGGGTCGCGACGCCGGGGATGTTGCTGGCCAGGGTGAGGTTCTTGTAGCCGTGGGCCTCATCGACGAACAGGTAGTCGATGCCGGTCTGCTCGAAGGTGACCCCGACGTCCTTGGCGGTGTCGGTGAGTGCCTTCAGCCGCTGCTCGGCGCGGGCGAGCGCGCCCTCCAGCCGTTTGGTCGTCAGGCCGCTGCCGGCCTTGCTGTTGGCAATCTGCTGGCGCAGCTGATCGTTCTGGCGGTCCAGGTAGGCCCGGTGAGCCTGGGGGGCGAGCGGGATCCGCTCGAACGCGCTGCGGGACAAAATGACCGCGTCCCAGTCCCCGGTCGCGACCCGCGCGACCAGCAGCCGGCGCTTGTCGCCGGCCAGGTCCTCGGTGCCGGCGGCCAGCACCCGGGCTTGGGGGTAGGTCTGCAGCCATTCGCGGGTGAACTGCTCAAGCATGTGGTTGGGGACGATCACGGCGGGTTTGCGGGCCATCCCGAGCCGGCGCAGCTCCATCGCCCCGATCACCATCTCGGCGGTTTTGCCGGCGCCGACCTCGTGCCCGAGCAGCACTGCCGGCTCGCTGACGATCCGGGCGACCGCGGCGCGCTGGTGCGGGCGGGGAATGAAGGTGACCGCCAGCCCGGGCAGCTGCGCCGCGGCGCCCTGGGTGTCGTAGCTGCGCAGGACGATGGCGTTGAACGTGTCGTTGTAGGTCAGGGACAGCCGGGTGGCGCGGTCGGGGTCCTCCCAGAGCCATTCGCTGAACCGCTCTGCCAGCGCCGTGGCCTTCTCCTGCGCCGCGACGGTCTCGGTGAGGTTCACCACTCGGCCGCCGCCCTGGACCTCGTCGGTGACCTTGACCGCTCGCTGCTCCAGCACCGAGTGCACCAGCTCGATCGCGCTCATTCTGGTGGTGCCCCAGGTGCTGGTGGCCAGCACGGTGTGCCGGGCGCCCTGCACGGCCCACATCGACCCGCCGGGGTTCTCGACCTGCACCCCGGGATCGTCGAGGGTCTCGCGCAGGAACGCTGCGACGTCGGCCGCGCCGATCCAGCTCGCCCCGAGGCGGGCATCGATCTCGGCCGGGGTCAGGTCGACCGGCACGACCGCGCGCAGCGCCCGCACGTTCGCCTGCCAGTCCGGCCCCTTGCTCACCGCACCGGTGCGCGCTGCCTGCTCGGCGGCGCGGAGCTTGTCCCGCACGTTGCCCGACAGGTACTCCGCGGCCGGCACCAGCCTGCCGCTCCGCTGCGCCTCGACGTCCTGGCCGGTGTCCTGGCCCTGCGGGCCGGTGGGGGTTCGGTGGGGCGGGGGCTCGTCGAAGACCAGGGCGCCGAGCTCGGCGCGGGCGGTGGTCTGGTCGGTGCCGAGCAGCCTGGCGAGCTCAGCGAGCCGGACGTCGCCGTGACTGTCGAGGCAGATCGCCAGGGCGTCGGCGGGGGTGTCGGCGCCGAGCCGGACCGGGCGGGGCGCGACGACGCGGCCGCGCAGGATCGGGGCCTTGGTGGCGTGGCCGGTGGTGGCGTCGTGGTCCTCCAGGGCGTAGACGGCTGGGGCGTGCGGGTCGGCGCGGAACGTGCCCTGCGGCGGCCGGATCCGCGCCAGCTTCTCCTGCCCGGTCCGTTCGTTGTACCGGCCGGTGCGGCGGGTGGTGACCCGGTTGATCGGGCCCCATCGCGTGGCGTAGCTGTCGTAGGCCCGGTTGAGCTGCCCGCGCAGGCCGGCGAGGTCGGAGCTGTCCTGGGCACTGGCGGCCTCGGCGGACAGCAGGCTCATGGTGAGGTCCCGCAGCCCGAGCAGCGCGGTCAGCTCGTTCGCCTGCGACCCGGGGACGTCGTCCTTGGGCTGCAGCACACCGTCCCTGACGACCGTGAACGTGCCGGGCTTGTTCGCATCGACTGCGAGGTGGCCCTCGGCGTGCTCGGCGGGCGCCGGCGCGCGCCGCAGGGGGACGGTCGGGCTGCGGGCTCGGCCGGGACCGAACAGGCCGCCGCCGGGGAGGTCCGCACTGGCCGCTTGCAGCGCGGCAGACAGGCGAGTGTGCAGCTGCTTCGCGACGTCGGGGAGGTCCAGGTCTGTGCCTACCTCGACGGTCGGCCCGAACTGAGCGTTGCGGACGGTGGTCTGCCCGAGCACCCACTCGGGGTGGACGAGGAACACCTCGTTGACGGCCGGGCCCGGCCGGCCGGGCTGGGTGCTGCGGACGTCGGGGTACTGCTCCAGATCGACCGGGACGGCCCGTTGCCAGGCCAACCCCTGCCTCGGGACCGGGTCGCGCTGGACGTCGACGTCGTGGCGCCGCACGACGAGCAAGTCGGTCAGGACGCGGGTGCCGGCGGCCTTCTCGTGCACCGTGCTGGGCAGCCGGAGCGCGGCGACGAGCTGTCCGAGGGCGGCGATCTCACGCCGGGCCGTGGGGTTGGTCGCGTCCAGCGTCCAGTGCGAGGTCAGGACCGCGACGACGCCACCCGGGCGGGTCAGGGCCAGGCTCTTGAGGATGAAGTGGTTGTGCAGGCTCTGTCCGTGCGGGTTGTGCACCGGGTCGTGCAGGGCGATCTTCCCGAACGGGACGTTGCCGATGACCAGGTCGACCGAACTGGCTGGCAGCTTGGTGTCGCTGAAGGACTCCGACCGGATCTGCGCGTGCGGGTAGAGCGCCGCGGCGATCGCCGCGCTGGTCGGGTCCAGCTCGACCCCGACCAGCTCGGTCGCGGCGGCCGGGGCGAGGCCCAGGAACGTTCCGGCGCCGCAGCCCGGTTCCAGGACCCGGCCGGCGGTCGCCGCGAACCCGGCCTGCCCCAGCGTGTCCCAGACGGCCTGGGCCAGGGCGGCGTCGGTGTAGTGCGCGTTGAGGGTGGTGCGGGACGCGGCGCGGTAGCCGGCCTGCCCGAGCAGGGCGAGTAGCTCGCTGCGGATGTCCTGGTGCTCGGGGTGCGCCGGGTCGAACACGTGGGGCAGTGCGCCCCACCCCGACCAGCGCGCTAACACCGCCTGCTCGCCAGCGCTCGCCGGCCGGCCGGCCTCCTGCAGGGCAGTGAGCGTCCGCAGGGCGGCGAGGTTCGCGCTGAGCTTGGACCGCTGTCCCGCCGGCGCCAGATCGGCCTGCGAGCTCGGCCGGTAGACCACCATCGGCTGCTCGGGCGTCTCGACCAGCGCCGTCGCCAGCTGGGGGGTCGGGTGGGGGGTCGGGCGTGGGTCCTGCCGCTGCGTGCGCCCGTCGAGCTCGACCGCGATGTTTTGGAACAGCGCGTCAGCCGCGCCGACGCGAGTTGCCGACGGTGCCGGCGGCGGTGCGTTTACGGCTTGCTCAGGCCCGGGTCGTCGTCCAGGTCCTGGTAGCGCGGGTGGTCGGGCGTCAGCACCACCGGCAGCCAGCCGTCGTCGGGGTCCGCTGATCCCATCGGGTCCGGCTGTTCGGTCTCCTCGTCCGGGTGTCCCGGCTCCGGTGGCAGCAGAACCAGGTCCCGCATCACCAGCGCGGTCGCGTCGAACCGGGCCATCGCCAGCCGGCCCACCTGCTCCAGGTAGGGCTCCCCCGGCGGGCCCTGGCCCGCCAGGTGCGCTCCCAAGTCCTCGATCTGGCGCTGCGCCTCCCGACTCAACTCCTCGAAGAACGCCTGCGGGTCCGGCAGCTGCGCCAGCTCGTTCGGCCGCCACTGCTGCCAGTGCGCCCTCGCCCTCGAGGCGATCAGCGAGATCGCCAGCTCCTGCTCGCCCGGCAGGTAGCCCGACAGGCTGCTCGGCTCCTGGCTCAACGGCAGGTTGCTCGGCGGGCTGGTCCTCGGGTCGGGGGTCATGGCTCTCCTGATCCAGGTCGGGTCCCCACAGGGACTCCAACGACATCTGCCCAGGGTCGAAAGCGCGGGGTCGGCGGGCTCTGGGCACCGGGGCATCGTGCGGATCAGGGGTGGCACCAGCACCACCACCACCAGGTGTACCCTCGCACATTATCCGAGGATGTGCGAGGCCACGGTTGTCGGTGCCGTCCTGGGTGGATGTCGACGTGCAGCCCTCGCGGCAGCGACCGCGCTGGTTCAAGGAGGTCGTGATGGCGGAGGCAGCGGTTCCGCTCGTGGCGCAGGACGCCCGTGACGCACCGCCCCCACCGAGCGCTCAGCGGCCGCTAAGGGTCGAGCTCGGGACCCTGCGGGCGCTGGCGGTGCTGCTGGCGGCGTGCGGCGGGCTCCTGGTTGCGATGACGCTCACCGCGGGCCTGGGAACGGCCGGTGCGCTGCTGTTCCTGGCCTGGATGAGCGCCGGCGCCGTGCTGTGCACGGTGCGCGGCGAGCGCCTGGCTGTGCGTGGCATGTGCCGGTGCCGGCCGCCGAGCCAGCGGCAGCGGCAGCTGCTGATGCCGGTCGCGACGATGGCGATGGCCAGGTGCGGGCAGCGGCCGGGGACGGTCGACTGGTACGTGCAGCCCGGCTCGGGGACCAACGCGTGCGCGGCCGGCCGGCGCAGCGTGGCGGTCACCGGGGGGACCCTTGAAGATTTCGTGTCAGGCCGCCTACCTGCTGACCAACTGCTGGCTGTCCTGGTGCACGAGCTGGGTCACCACCAGAGCCGCGCGACCCGTCACGCGCTGACCACGACGTGGCTGGCCGCGCCTGGCCGGGCCGCGTTCCGGCTCGTTGTGCGGGTCTCGGTGGCGCTGTGCGGAGGGCGCCGTCCGGGAGTCTTGGAGGCGCTGATCGCTCTGGTCGCGGGGTGCATGGCGGCGGTGCAGCTGGTGCGGCAGGGCCAGTGGCTGGGCCTGGTGATGCTGGCTGGGCTGGCCTTTACGCTGGTGGGCACGCCTTTGGTCGATGGGGCCCTCAGCCGGGCCAGCGAGTACGCCGCGGACACCTACGCCAGCGAGGTCGGCGTCGGCCCGGACCTGGCCCGGGCACTCATCAGCATGCAGGGCCAGTCGACGTCACGTCGCACGGTCCGCGGCCGGCTGCTGGACCGGCACCCGCCGGTCGCAAGCCGGGTCGCGCGGTTGTGATCTAAATCACACCCCGTACGTGGCCGCCAGCCCCGGTTGACGCCACCTGCCTCTTTGAGGACAAGCAGCCCGACACACGGACGCTGCCCCGCGAAGGAGGACGTCATGGACAAGCTGCTACTGACCCCCCAAGAGGCCGCGGACGCGCTCGGCATAGGCCGCTCGAAGCTGTACCAGCTCATGCGCACTGGGACGGTCGCGTCGGTACGCATCGGAAGCTGCCGCCGAATCCCTGGGGCGTTGCTGCCGGAGCTCGTGGCGCGTTTGCAGGCCGAGGCGGACTACGGCTCCGGCTCGTTCCGCCGTCCGTCGAACACGACCTTGTGAGCGTCACGCCGGGTCACCTCGACGAATCCTCAAGGGGGCCAGGGGAGCGCAGGTGATCCCGTCAGGCGTTCACTCCGGGGGGCGGGCTAGTCGTAGCAGTGCGTAGAACTCGAGGCTCGCCTGCCTGCCGGCAGATCGAGCGACGACGCAGGAGCTGTGGGATGACAGCGCAAAGTCGCGAAGGAGCTGGACATGACCGCACGCCGCCGTTTCGGCCGGATACGCAAACTGCCCTCCAACCGGTGGCAGGCTCGTTACAGCCTGCCCGACGGGCGGGAGGTAAGCGCCCAAGAGACCTTCACCACGAAGACCGCCGCGGAGCGCTGGCTGGCCGGCATCGAGACCGACCTGGCACGGGGCCAGTGGGTAGACCCCGCCAAGGGCCAGGACACGCTCGAGGCCTACGCCAACACCTGGTTGCGCGGGCGCCCCGACCTCAAGGTCCGTACCCGCGAGCTCTACTCGTGGCTGCTCGGGAAGTACCTCCTTCCGCAGCTCGGCTACGTACCCCTCGGCAAGCTCAGCCCGCCCATTGTGCGCGCCTGGCACGCCGAGCTGGTTCGCACGGCGGCGCCGACGCCTACCCGGCAGGCATACAGCCTGCTGCGCGCGATGCTGAACACGGCGGTGTCCGACGAGCTGCTGCTCCGCAACCCCTGCACGGTGCGTGGTGCCGGAGTCAGCCGGAGCGGCGAGCGCACGGTGGCCACGGTCGCCCAGGTCAACGCCCTCGCCGAGGCCATGCCGCCGCGCTACCGAATGCTCGTCCTGCTCGCGGCCTGGTCCGGCGCCCGCTGGGGCGAGCTTGTGGCGCTCTCCCGCGACAGCCTGGACCTGGAGCGGGGGACTCTCACGATCAACCGGCAGTACGTCGAGCTGCGCGACGGCTCGCTCGTGCTGGACACCCCCAAGACGGCTGCAGGCGTACGGACCGTCCACATCCCGCCACACCTGATGCCCGAACTGCAGCAGCACCTGGCCACCTGGACCACGCCGTCATCGTCGGTGATCTTCCCGAACAGCAAGGACCAGCCGATCCGGCGGGCCTCCTGGCGGTCGGTCTGGCTACTTGCCCGGGACAAGGCGGAGCTACCCCATTTCCGCTTCCACGACTTACGCCACACCGGCAACACGCTTGCGGCGGCGACCGGCGCGAGCACGAAGGAACTCATGGCGCGCATGGGCCACGCCAGCATGCGGGCCGCGCTCATCTACCAGCACGCCACCACCGACAGGGACGCGGCGATAGCAGCGGCCCTGTCGTCGCTCGCCGCGGGCGACCTCGGGGCGTCTGTCGAGGCCAAGAGAGACGGGGCTCAGCAGGGGCCAGAGCATGCACCACTGTCCGCCCGCGGCCGGGCACGTGCAGGGGCTACGGGCACGCGGCGGGCACGGGGACAGTCTTCGTCGAATGCTAACTGATCCTCACATCGGGCTACACGCCTTCTGACCTGCGCTTATACCTCAGAGCGGGCGACGAGAATCGAACTCGCGTTCTCAGCTTGGGAAGCTGATGTTCTGCCGCTGAACTACGCCCGCGGAGTGCTCCCGGCATGCTAGCCGAGCGGCCTAGGCTGCGCCCATGCTGCTCTCCGACCGCGACCTGAAAGCAGCCATCGGGCAGGGGCGGATGGGCCTGTCGCCGTACGACGAGGCCATGGTGCAGCCCAGCAGCATCGACGTGCGGCTGGACCGGTACTTCCGGGTGTTCGCCAACCACCGCTACACCCACATCGATCCAGCCGTCGCGCAGGAGGACCTGACCGAGCAGGTCGAACCCGACGGCGACGAGGCGTTCATCCTGCATCCCGGCGAGTTCGTGCTGGGTTCGACGTTGGAGGTCATCACCCTGGGCGACGACCTGGCCGCACGGCTGGAGGGCAAGAGCAGCCTGGGCCGGCTCGGGCTGCTGACCCATTCCACGGCCGGCTTCATCGACCCGGGGTTCTCGGGGCACGTGACCCTCGAGCTGAGCAACGTGGCGAACCTGCCCATAAGGCTCTATCCGGGTATGAAAATCGGGCAGGTCTGCGTGCTCCGGCTGAGTTCGCCGGCCGAGCACCCGTACGGCTCGCGCGTCTATGGCTCGCGCTATCAGGATCAGCGCGGGCCGACGCCGTCCCGCTCGCATCTGCGGTTCGACCGGGCGTCGACCCGGTGAGCCTCAGCCGGTGATGGTGAAGCTCTGGCTGCGCAACGCCGTAGTACGCCCGTCCTGAGCGACGGCGAACACCGACAGCCGGTGGCGGCCCGGCGTCCCCCTCGCCTCGAACTGCCCCGCCGCCCTGCAGCCGTCCAGCAGGCGTGGCCCGGCCAGCAACTCCGGCGCGGTCGCCGCAGGTGGCGCGGTGCTGTCCAGCGCGAACACCACGGAGGAGCCGGCAGGCCCGACGGCCGTGTAGCGCACGACGCCGTGCTCCGGCGCCTGCAGGGTCGACACCGCGTACGCCGGCGTAGTGCAGCTGGCGGCCAGCGCCGGCCCCTGCTGGCGGGCGCGCCCGTGGATGGTGGCACCTACCACGACCACGGCGGCGAAGGCCGCCAGTACGGTCCGGGGTCGTAGCCGTCGCGGCATCGGCGGCAGGGGGTCGAATCCCGCCAGAGACGGGTCGCTCCGCCGGGCACCGAACTCGTGCGGGTCGAAGGACGGCTCTCGCTGCCGGCGGGCCACCGCCTAGGCGGGCGGAGCGGTGGGCGGTCCGACCTGCTGGTGCTCGCTCTTGCCGCCGGGCGCATCGCCGGGCGTCCCGGTGCTGCGTTCAGGCGACGGCGCGTCCTGCGGTCCCTGCCCGGCGTCCGTCGTGGGCGTGTCGGTCTCCTGGGCGAGTTGCGGGTGGTCCGCGACTGCGGTCTCGGCTGGGTCGTCCTCGACCGGCTTGGGCGCCTCGACCGTCACGTCCTCGCTGATCTGCGGCGCAGAAGCCGACTCTGCCGGCTGCGGCGCTGAAGCCGACTCGGCCGGCTCTGCCGCTGAAGCCGACTCTGCCGGCTGCACCGCGTCGAGCACCGCTGTCGCCGTACCACCGCCGGAGGCCGATGGGGCGGGTGCGGCAGCGGGAACCGCAGCCGAAGCGGGCTTGAGCGAACGGGCCAGGATCTGCGAGACGTCGAGGACCTGGACGTCCTCGCGGGCCTGCCCGCTCTGCTGCTTGGCGGTAACGGCATCGGACAGCATGACCATGCAGAAGGGGCAGGCGGTCGAGACGATGTCCGGGTCCAGGCCGAGGGCCTCGTCGGTGCGCTCCACGTTGATCTGCTTGCCGATCTTCTCCTCCATCCACATCCGGGCGCCGCCCGCACCGCAGCAGAAGCCGCGCTCCTTGCAGCGGGGCATCTCTACCGCGTTGAGGCCCTGGATGGCGGCGAGTACCTCACGCGGCGGGGTGTAGACCTTGTTGTGCCGACCGAGGTAGCACGGGTCGTGATAGGTGACCTTCTCGTCGACCGCGGTGACCGGCACCAGGTGCCCGTTGGCGACGAGCTCACCGAGCAGCTGGGTGTGGTGCACCACGTCGTAGTGGCCACCGAGCTGCGGGTATTCGTTCGCCAGGGTGTTGAAGCAGTGCGGGCAGGTCGCCACGATCTTGACGTTGTGCTCACGGGTCGCGCCGACGCCGTTGAGGGTCTCGACGTTCTGCTGCGCCAGCATCGAGAAGACGAACTCGTTGCCGAGGCGCCGGGCCGGGTCTCCGGTGCAGCTCTCGCCCGTGCCGAGTACGGCGAAGCGGACGCCGGCGATGTTGAGCAGCTCGGCGACCGCGCGGGTCACCTTTTTGGACCGGTCCTCCAGAGCGCCGGCGCAGCCCACCCAGAACAGGAACTCGATGTCGTCCGGGATGCTGTCGGTGACGACCGGGATCTCGAACGGCAGCCCGTCCATCCAGTCGGTACGGGAGTTGTTGTTCATCCCCCACGGGTTGCCCTTGTTCTCCAGGTTGCGCAGCATCACACCGGCCTCGCTGGGGAACGCGCTCTCGATCAGCACCTGGTAGCGGCGCATGTCTAGGATGTGGTCGACGTGCTCGATGTCGACCGGGCACTGCTCGACACAGGCGCCGCAGGTGGTGCAGCTCCACAGCACGTCCGGGTCGATCACGCCGCCCTCGGCCTCGGTGCCGACCAGCGGTCGCTCGTACTGGGCCTTGTTGCTGCCAGTGATCCGCTCGAACCCCGACTCCGGTACGCCGTGATGGTCGGGCCCCCGCTTGCCGGACTCGTCGCCGGCCTCCTCGATGCCGGTGACGGCCTTGGGTGCGTCGGTAGCGTTGAGGACCGCCTCCTTGTCGCTGGCCAGCAGGTACGGGGCCTTGGCGAACAGGTGGTCGCGCAGGTCCATGATCAGCAGTTTGGGCGACAGCGGCTTGCCGGTGTTCCAGGCCGGGCACTGCGACTGGCAGCGGCCGCACTCGGTGCAGGTCGCCATGTCGAGCATGGCCGACCAGGTGAAGTCCTCGACCTTGCCGACCGCGAAGGTGTCGGTCTCGGGGTCGGCCTGCTCGAAGTCGAGCACCTTGCCGTCGCTCATCATCGGCAGCAGGCCGCCGAGCGCGGTGCCGTCGGGGTTGCGCTTGGTGGAGACGTTGATCGGCGCCAGGAAGATGTGCAAGTGCTTGCTGTAGACCACTAGCACCAGGAAGCCGAAGATGACGGCAATCTGGGCCAGGATGAAGAACGTCTCCAGGACCGTGTTGGCGGTGTGGCCCAGCGGCCTGGTCAGCAGCGCGACGAAGTCCGACGTGAAGGTCCAGTGCGGGTGGGCGCGGTAGGGAAAGGTGTTGTTGACGATCTGCGGCCCGCGGTAGCCGAACAGCGTTACCGCGACCATCGCGATCAGGAACAGCACCAGCCACGCGGCGCCGGTGTGCGAGCCGTAGAACCGGCTGTCGCGCTCGATCTTCTTGGGCGACTGGCGCACGCGGATGACCGCGAACGTTGCCAGCGCGACCAGCAGCAGGGTGGCGATCAGGTCCTCGGCCAGGCCGACGACGCGCCAGTGCCCGATCAGCGGGATGGCGAAGTGCGGGTCGAACAGCGCGCCCACGGCCTCGATGATCGTCAGCGCGAGGATGATGAACGACCAGAACGTGACGAAGTGCGCGACCCCGGGCACCGACCACTTGAGCAGCCGCGACTGGCCGAAGACCTCGCTGACCTGCAGCCACAGGCGCTTTCCCACGCCGTCGAGCCGCCCCGGCGAGCGTTGGCCGCTGTTGATCAAGCGGTAGAGGAAGAACACCCGGCGGCCGGCGATGGCGAGCGAGACGGCCATGATGAGCAGGCCGACACTCAGCCTGATGATCTGGTCGGTGTCCACGGTGTCCTCCAGTCGTGGTGCCGCCCTGCCTCAACCGGGTTGGGGCGCACCGCCGCGCGAGCCTACGCGGGAAGCAGGCCCTAGACCCGCTGAGAGTACGGCTGGCCGGCCCGCCGTGCTACCGGCGGGTAACACCTGGCTCACAGCGCGAGGTGGAGCACGCTCAGGGCGCCGCGCACCAAGAAGTAGGTCAGTGGGCCGGCCAGCAGCAGGACGAGCACCAGGGCCAGCAGCCGGGTACCGAGGTGGGGGGCGCCGGAGTCGGCGCGCAACTCGCGCAGCATCCGGGCAGGGTGGCACACCGCGGACGCCGGTCGATATCGCCGCCCCTGCTGGTCGGTGGAGCACCTAGCTTGAGTCGGGAACACTCATGCCAAGTTGACGGTTGAGCCCGGTAGCACCACCATGAGCGGCAGGCACTCAAGCCCGACGCACACCCTTACGGATGCAGTACTGAGACAAAGGACATCTTCCATGGCACGAGCGGTCGGTATCGACCTCGGCACCACCAACTCCGTCGTCAGCGTCCTCGAGGGCGGTGAGCCCACCGTCATCGCCAACGCCGAAGGCGCGCGCACCACCCCGTCGATCGTGGCCTTCGCCAAGAACGGCGAGGTCCTGGTCGGCGAGGTCGCCAAGCGGCAGGCCGTCACCAACGTCGAGCGCACCGTCCGGTCGGTCAAGCGCCACATGGGCACCGATTGGAACACCAAGATCGACGGCAAGGACTTCACGCCCCAGCAGATCAGCGCGTTCGTGCTCCAGAAGCTCAAGCGCGACGCGGAGTCCTACCTCGGCGAGCCGGTCACCGACGCAGTGATCACGGTCCCGGCGTACTTCTCCGACGCGGAGCGCCAGGCGACCAAGGAGGCCGGCGACATCGCCGGGCTGAACGTCCTGCGCATCGTCAACGAGCCGACCGCGGCGGCGCTGGCGTACGGCCTGGACAAGGGCGACAAGGAGCAGACCATCTTGGTCTTCGACCTCGGTGGCGGCACGTTCGACGTGTCCCTGCTGGAGATCGGTGACGGCGTCATCGAGGTGAAGTCCACTTCCGGCGACAACAAGCTCGGTGGTGACGACTGGGACAACAAGCTGGTCGAGCACCTGGTGAAGCAGTTCAGCAACCAGAACGGCATCGACCTGTCGAAAGACAAGATGGCGATGCAGCGCCTGCGCGAGGCCGCCGAGAAGGCCAAGATCGAGCTGTCGAGCTCGCAGGCCACGACGATCAACCTGCCGTACATCACGGCCAGCGCGGAGGGCCCGCTGCACCTGGACGTCCAGATGACCCGGGCGGAGTTCCAGAAGCTCACCCAGGACCTGCTCGACCGGTGCAAGACGCCGTTCCGCAACGCCATCAAGGACGCGGGCATCGCCATCGGCGACATCGACCACGTCGTGCTGGTCGGCGGTTCGACCCGGATGCCTGCCGTCAGCGACCTGGTCAAGGAGCTCACTGCCGGGCGCGAGCCCAACAAGGGCGTCAACCCCGACGAGGTCGTCGCGATCGGCGCGGCCCTGCAGGCCGGCGTGCTCAAGGGCGAGGTCAAGGACGTCCTGCTGCTCGACGTCACGCCGCTGTCCCTGGGGATCGAGACCAAGGGCGGCATCATGACCAAGCTGATCGAGCGCAACACCACCATCCCGACCAAGCGCTCCGAGGTGTTCACCACTGCGGATGAGAACCAGCCGTCCGTGCAGATCCAGGTGTTCCAGGGCGAGCGCGAGATGGCCGCCTACAACAAGAAGCTCGGCATGTTCGAGCTGACCGGCCTGCCGCCCGCGCCCCGCGGCGTACCGCAGATCGAGGTCGTGTTCGACATCGACGCCAACGGCATCGTGCACGTCTCGGCCAAGGACCTCGGGACCGGCAAGGAGCAGCGGATGACCATCACCGGCGGCTCGGCGCTGCCCAAGGACGACATCGAGCGGATGATGCGCGAGGCCGAGGAGTACGCCGAGGAGGACAAGAACCGCCGCGAGGAGGCCGAGACCCGCAACCAGGCCGAGGCGCTCGTTCACCAGACGCAGAAGTTCCTGGCCGAGAACGGCGACAAGGTCCCGGCCGAGGGCAAGGCCGACGTCGAGGCTGCGCTCACCGACCTGCAGGGCGTACTGGGCGGCAGCGACATCGCCGTCATCCGCAGCAGGTCTGAGGAGCTGGCCAAGAAGAGCCAGGAGCTCGGTGGGGCGCTGTACGCCCAGCAGTCCGCCGGCGAGGCCGGAGCGTCGGGTACCGGAGCCTCGGGCACCGGCACCTCGGGTGCTGCCGACCCGGCTGACGAGGGCGTCGTCGACGCGGAGATCGTGGACGAGGGCAAGTGACTGCGCCGCAGGAACCGCCTGTCGTCATCACCGACAAGCGCCGGTTCGCCCCGGACGGCACGCCGCGTACGCCGGCCGAGCCGGTCCTGGAGGGGCAAGTCGAGGACCCGGTCGAGGTGCAGGCCGAGGCCTCGGTCGGCGAGGACGCATTGGCCGAGATGACGGCGACCGCGCAGCGGGTGTCGGCGGAGTACGCCAACTACCGCAAGCGGGTCGACCGGGACCGCGTGCTCATGGTCGAGCTGGCCACCTCGGCGCTGCTGGCGAACCTGCTGCCGCTGTTTGACGACATCGACCGGGCGCGCCAGCACGGCGACCTGACCGGGGGCTTCAAGGGCGTCGGCGAGGGCCTGGAGGCTGTGGTCACCAAGCTCGGGCTGGAGCGGTACGGCGTGGCCGGCGAAGCCTTCGACCCGATCGTGCATGAGGCGGTCATGACGGCCGAGCCGGATCCGGACGCGCGCGTCGCGGTCTGCGCCCAGGTCTTCCAGCAGGGCTTCCGGCTGGGCAGCCGGATCCTGCGGCCGGCCCGGGTCGCCGTCGCCGAGCCCGGTGTCGCCGAGCCCAGTGTCACCGACCCCGGTGGCGTACCGGTCGGATCGTCCGGTCCGGCCGACCACCAGCAGGCCTGAGCGTGGAGGGAGGGGCGCCGTGAGTGCTCGGGACTACGTCGAGAAGGACTACTACAAGGCCCTCGGCGTCCCCAAGGACGCGCCGACCGCCGATATCAAGAAGGCTTACCGCAAGCTGGCCCGTGAGCTGCACCCCGACTCCAACCCCGGTGGCGAGGCGCGGTTCAAGGACGTGAGTGAGGCCTGGGACGTGCTCTCGGACGACACCAAGCGCCGGGAGTACGACGAGGCGCGCTCGCTGTTTGGCAGCGGTGCGCCTCCCCGCGGGCCGACCGCGGGCGGGTTCCCGGGCGGCGGCTTCTCGGGCGGTGGCTTCGACCTCGGCGACCTGATCGGCGGTGCGGGCGGCACCTTCAGCAACCTGTTCGGCGGGGGCGCCCGTTCCCGGGGAGCCGGTCCGAAGCGCGGCGAGGACGTCGAGGCGAAGGTCACGGTGGCGTTCCTGGACGCGCTGAAGGGGGCGACCGTCCCGCTGCGGCTGACCACCAGCGGCGCCTGCGACACCTGCCGCGGCACGGGCGCTGCACCCGGCACGGCGCCGCACACCTGCGGGGTTTGCAACGGGCAGGGCATGGTGTCGCGCAACCAGGGCTCGTTCTCCTTCGCCGAGCCGTGCACCGCCTGCCGGGGCACCGGACGCGTCGTCGACACTCCTTGCCCCACCTGTCATGGCAGCGGCGCCACGAACAAGGAGCGCACGCTCACCGTACGCATCCCGGCGGGGGTGGCCGACGGGCAAAAGGTGCGTCTTGCCGGTCGCGGCATCCCGGGCGAGCGTGGGGGTCCGGCCGGTGACCTGCTCGTGGTCGTCACAGTTCCGCCGCACCCGGTCTTCGGCCGGCGCGGCGACAATTTGACGATCACCGTGCCGGTGACCTACCCCGAGGCGGTGCTCGGCGCCCAGGTGCCCGTACCGACGCCGGACGGCTCGGTCACTCTGAAGGTGCCGGCCGGGACCACGAGCGGTCGCACGTTCCGGGTCCGCGGCCAGGGCGTGCCGCGCAAGACTGGTGCCGGCGACCTGCTGGTCACCGTCGAGGTGGCGGTGCCGGCGAAGCTGTCGCCCGAGGCCCGGGCGGCCCTGGAGGCGTACGCCGCGGTGGCCCCGGAGGACCCGCGCGCGCACCTCGCGGCGGTGGCGCGGTGACGCGTCAGGTCGTCGGCTGGGAGCCGGTCCGATGATCTCCGACGACTCGCCGGTGTTCGTCATCTCGGTTGCCGCCGAGCTGTCCGGGATGCACCCGCAGACCTTGCGCCAGTACGACCGCTTGGGGCTCGTGACGCCCGGCCGCAGCGGCTCCGGCGGCCGGCGGTACTCCGCCAGGGACGTCGCGCTGCTGCAGGAGGTGCAGCGCCTGTCGCAGGAGGAGGGCGTCAACCTCGCCGGCATCAAGCGCGTCATCGAACTCGAGCACCAGGTCGAGGCGCTGCGGTTGCGGGTGACCGAGATGGCCGCTGAGCTGGCGCTGGCGAGCTCGGCGGCCGAGCAGGCGCACGACACGGCCGTGGCCTCGCTGCGCCGGGACCTGGTGCCGCTGCGCGAGAGCACCCTGGTCGTGTGGCGCCCCCAGCGCTGAGGCCCGCCGTCCGCGCAGGAGACTTTCACCCCGACCGGAGGATCAGGACATGGATGCTGAGCGGCTGACGACCAAGAGTCAGGAGGCGGTCTCCACTGCCGTGCGACGGGCAGCGGCGGAGGGGCACTCCGAGGTCTCCCCCGTGCATCTGCTGCTGGCACTGCTGGAGCAGCCCGAGGGCATCGCCGGCTCGCTGCTGACCGCGGTCGGCGCCGACCCGGCCCAGGTGCGCACCCGGGCCGAGGCGCAGCTCCGGGCGCTGCCGAGGGCCAGCGGGAGCAGCGTCGCGGCCCCAGGTCTGTCCCGCCAGCTGCTCGCCAGCATGCAGGCCGCGCAGGACGCCGCGAGCAAGGCGGCCGATGACTACGTCTCGACCGAGCACCTGCTGGTCGGGCTGGCCGAGGCGGGCGGCGAGGTCGCCGAGCTGCTCCGGCGCGAGGGCGGGCTGCCCAAGGCGTTGGTGAACGCCTTCGCCAAGGTGCGCGGGGGGATGCGCCGGGTCACCAGCCAGGACCCGGAGTCCACGTACAAGGCGCTGGAGAAGTACGGCGTCGACCTCACCCAGGCTGCCCGCGAGGGCCGGCTCGACCCGGTCATCGGCCGGGACACCGAGATCCGGCGGGTCGTGCAGGTACTCAGCCGACGCACCAAGAACAACCCGGTGCTGATCGGCGAGCCAGGGGTCGGCAAGACCGCCGTCGTCGAGGGGCTGGCGCAGCGGATCGTTGCCGGCGACGTGCCGGAGTCGCTGCGGGACAAGCGGGTGATCAGCCTGGACCTGGGGGCGATGATCGCCGGTGCGAAGTACCGCGGGGAGTTCGAGGAGCGGCTCAAGGCGGTGCTCACCGACATCAAGGATTCCGACGGCGAGGTCGTCACCTTCATCGACGAGCTGCACACGGTGGTCGGCGCGGGCAAGGCCGAGGGCAGTATGGACGCCGGCAACATGCTCAAGCCGATGCTGGCCCGCGGCGAGCTGCGCATGGTCGGCGCGACCACGCTGGATGAGTTCCGCGAGAACATCGAGAAGGACGCCGCGCTGGAGCGCCGGTTCCAGCAGGTGCTCGTCGGCGAGCCGTCGGTCCAGGACACCATCGCGATCCTGCGCGGGCTCAAGGGGCGGTACGAGGCGCACCACGGCATCGAGATCACCGACGGGGCGCTGGTGGCTGCGGCGGCGTTGTCCGACCGCTACATCACCGCCCGTTTCCTGCCGGACAAGGCCATCGACCTGGTGGACGAGGCCGGCAGCCGGCTGCGGATGGAGATCGACAGCCGGCCGGTCGAGATCGACGAGCTGCAGCGGCAGGTCGACCGGATGCGGATGGAGGAGCTGGCGCTCGAGCGGGAGACCGACGAGGCCTCCGTCGAGCGACTGGGCGGGCTGCGCCGCGAGATCGCCGACCGGGACGAGGAGCTCGGGGCGTTGACGACGCGGTGGGAGCGGGAGAAGACCGGCCTGAACCGAGTCGGCGAGCTCAAGAAGTCCCTCGACGACCTGCGCTCGCAGCTCGAGCGGTCCCAGCGCGACGGCGACCTCGAGACCGCCTCCCGGCTGCAGTACGGCGAGATCCCCGCTGTCGAGCGGGAGCTGGCTTCGACGGCGCCGGTCGTGGACGCCATGGTGAAGGAGCAGGTCACGGCCGACGACGTCGCGGAGGTCGTTGCGGCCTGGACTGGGATCCCGGCCGGCCGGATGCTCGAGGGCGAGACCGTCAAGCTGCTGCGGATGGAGGATGCCCTGGGCGCGCGCCTGGTCGGGCAGCACACCGCGGTGCAGGCCGTCTCCGACGCAGTACGCCGGGCCCGCGCCGGCATCTCCGACCCGGACCGGCCCACAGGAAGCTTCCTGTTCCTCGGCCCGACCGGGGTGGGCAAGACCGAGCTGGCCAAGGCTCTCGCGGCGTTCCTGTTCGACGACGAGCGCGCGATGGTCCGGATCGACATGAGCGAGTACGCCGAGAAGCACTCCGTCGCCCGGCTGGTCGGCGCGCCCCCCGGCTACGTCGGGTACGACCAGGGCGGCCAGCTCACTGAGGCGGTCCGCCGCCGGCCGTACACCGTCGTGCTGCTCGATGAGGTCGAGAAGGCGCACCCGGACGTGTTCGATGTGCTGCTGCAGGTGCTCGACGACGGCCGCCTCACCGACGGGCAGGGCCGCACGGTGGACTTCCGCAACACGATCCTGGTTCTGACCTCGAACCTCGGCTCGTCCTTCGCCGGCGCGCCGGACTACGCCGAGCGGGTGCAGGAGGTCGTGCGGCAGGTGTTCAAGCCCGAGTTCGTCAACCGCCTCGACGATGTGATCGTCTTCGACGCACTTGGGTTGGAGGAGCTCACCCGCATCGTCGACCTGCAGATCGTCCTACTGGCCCGGCGACTCGCGGATAGGCGGCTCACCCTGACGGTCACCGACGCCGCCCGCGAGTGGCTCTCGCTCACCGGCTTCGACCCGGTGTACGGCGCCCGGCCGTTGCGCCGGCTCGTGCAGAAGGCGATCGGGGACCGGCTGGCCCGGGCTTTGCTCGCCGGCGAGGTCCGAGACGGCGACGAGGTCGTGGTCGACCGCGACGGCGACGACCTGACCGTGCGTCCGACGGGCGAACAGTCCTTTAGCCTGCGGGTGTGACCGACCGCGACGCGTTGCTGTCCCTCGTCCGCGCTCAGGCCGTCGTGCACGGCCGGGTGACCTTGTCCTCCGGTCGGGAGGCCGACTACTACGTCGACCTGCGGCGTACGACGCTGTCCGGCGAGGCCGCTCCGCTGGTCGGGCGGGTGATGCTGGAGCTGACTGCGGACCTGGAGTACGACGCGGTTGGGGGGCTCACGCTCGGGGCGGACCCGATCGCGACGGCGATGCTGCACGCCGCCGCCGCGCAGGGCCGGCAGCTCGACGCGTTCGTGGTGCGCAAGGCCACAAAGGCGCACGGCATGCAGCGCCAGGTCGAGGGCCCAGAGATCAGTGGCCGCCGGGTGCTGGTTGTGGAGGACACGACCACGACCGGAGCCTCGCCGCTGGCGGCACTGGCCGCCGTACGGTCCGCTGGCGCCACGGCGGTCGCCGTTGCCACGATCGCCGACCGCGACACCGGTGCGGGCGCGATTATCGAGGCGGAGGGCGTGCCCTACCGCTTCGTGTACTCCCTGCAGGACCTCGGACTCGCCTGAGCGGGCGGCGGGCGAGCGGGCGAGCGGGCGAGCGGGCGAGCGGGCGACGCCTGTCTACTCTCGTGACGCCGGAGCGGCTTCGGCTGAGCGTGCGGGTACGGCCGGAGGCGTCAGCGCAGAAGACACGTTCATGCGCTGGCAGACACGGCCCCGGGCGCGACGGTGAACTGCTGGTACGGGGGCGCGCTCGCGGTCAGCGCGGCTTGCGGTCACTGCGGCTTGCGGTCAGTCCGGTTCGCGGTCAGTCGGGCACGCGGTCTGTGCGGCGGCGCTGCTTGAGGATCTCGCGGGCGATCGGGATGACCGAGATCAGGACGACGAGCGCGGCGAAGACCTCGAGGTTCTTGCCAATCACGCTGACCTGCCCGAGGTAGTAGCCCAGCAGCACCACGCCGGTTCCCCACAGCAGGGCTCCGACCGCGTTCCACAGGGTGAAGGTCCGCAGCGGGACCCCGACGGTGCCGGCGAGCGGGTTGAGGAAGGTGCGCACGACCGGCACGAACCGGGCCAGGATGATGGCCTTGGGCTCGCCGTAGGAGTCGAGCACCTCGCGGGCCTTAGTGACGTAGGAGGCCTTGAACAGCCGGCTGTCCGGTTTGTCGAACAGCTCAGGGCCGGCCTTGCGGCCGATCAGGTAGCCGGCCTCGGCGCCGATGAACGCCACGATCGACATCGCGACACAGACGAGTACGACGTTGGGGTGCACCTTGGGGCCCAGCCCGCCGCTGGCCGCGTAGCCGGCGGCGAACAGCAGCGAGTCGCCGGGCAGGAAGAAGCCGAGCAGCAAGCCGGTCTCGGCGAACACGATAAACAGGGCCAGCGGCAGGCCGGCGGAGACGAACAACTGCTTTCCGTCGAGGATCGCGGGCAGGGCGTAGACGGCGGCGCTCACCCGTGCAGGCTAGCGATCGTCCGGTCGGGGTCGGCCGAGGAACCCGACGCGTGCCCGCTACCGGCCCGTCCGCTTGGTCGGCTCCGCCGTCCTGCGGGTACGCGCTGCGCGCCGGTGCTGGATGTAGCCGCCAGCTACCGACAGCGCGACGACTGCGGCGGCGACGTACCCGGCGCCGCTCCTGAGCCCGGGGGCCGAGGCCGCGAGCCGGCCCAGCACCAGCAGGACGACGCCCCAGGACAGGGCGCCGACGACATTCGCGGCCAAGAAGCGCCCGTACGGCATCCCCGCGGCGCCGGCGAGCAGCGGCGTGAATGTCCGCACCCAGGGGATCCAGCGGGCCACGACGACCGCGAGCGGACCGTAGGAGCCGTAGAACCGGCGGGCCTGCTTGAGCGTCCGTGGGTTCAGCACCCGGCCCCGGCGCTGCTCGAAGACCCACGGGCCGGCCTTGCGCCCGGTGGCGTAACCGACCGCGTCCCCGCTGATTGCGGCGACGAGCACCAGCGCGATCAGCAGCGGGAGCGACAGCGTCGTCACGCTCAGCAGGCCGGCGGCGAACAGCACCGTGTCGCCGGGCAGGAAGAAGCCGAGCAGGATGCCGGACTCGCAGAACACGAGGGCCGCGAGCAGGGCGTACGCCGCCCCGGTCGACAGCGAGGCGAGGTCGGGCACCCACGCACGCTACGGGCCAGGCGCTACGGGCCAGGCACTGTGGGCCAGGCGCTACCGTCCGCCGGTGGAGCGACTGGTGGTGGTTGGGGCCGACGCGGCCGGGATGTCGGCGGCGAGCCAGGCCAGGAAGCGGCGCGGCCCGGACGACCTGCGCATCACCGCCTTCGAGCGCGGCCGGGCTGCGTCGTACAGCGCCTGCGGGATCCCGTACTGGATCAGCGGCACCGTCGGCAGCGAGGCCGAGCTCATCGCCCGCAGCCCGGAGCAGCACCGGGCGAACGGCATCGACCTACGCCTGTGCACCGAGGTCACGGGCATCGACTTGGACCGGCGTGAGGTGCAGTGGAGATCTGCCGATGGCAGCGGGGCGGAGCCGTTCGACTCCCTGGTCTACGCCACCGGCAGCGTCCCGATGCGACCAGCGGTGCCCGGTATTGACGCGGTCGGCGTGTACGGCGTGCAGGTCCTCGACGACGGTGCGGACGTGCTCGCCGCGCTCGAGCGGCCGGGTGTGCGCCGAGCCGTGGTCGTGGGCGGCGGCTACATCGGCCTGGAGATGGCCGAGGCGATGAAGGTGCGGGGCCTGGAGGTCACGGTCGTGGACCGCAGCGCCACCCCGATCAGCACCTTCGACCCGGACGTCGGGGAGTTTGTCGCCACGGCCGTGCGCGGCATGGGGATTGAGCTGGTGCTGTCCGACGGCGCCGCCGCGATCGGTACGACGCGTGGTCGCGTTGACAGTGTGATCACCGCGAGCGGGCGCGAGCTGCCGGCCGACCTGGTGGTGCTCGGGTTGGGCGTGCGGCCCAACGTGCGTCTGGCCGAGCACGCCGGCATCCCACTTGGCACCTCGGGTGGTGTCGCAGTCGATGCCCGGATGCGCACCGGCGTCGAGGGCATCTGGTCGGCCGGTGACTGCGTCGAAAGCGTGCATCGGGTCTCCGGGCAGCGGGTCGTGGTCGCGCTGGGCACCCACGCCAACAAGCAGGGCCGGGTCGTGGGGATCAACCTCGGCGGCGGCTACTCGACCTTCCCCGGCGTGATCGGTACCGCGGTCACCAAGGTCTGCGACCTGGAGGTCGCCCGGACCGGGCTGTCCGAGGCCGAGGCGGAGGTGGCGGGCTTCAGCTTCGTCACCGCCTACGTCGACTCGACCACCCGCGCCGGCTACTTCCCGGGTGCGCAGCCGGTGCGCGTCAAGCTGCTCGCCGAACGCCGTTCCGGCCGGCTGCTCGGGGGCCACATCGTGGGCCGGGAGGGCTCGGCCAAGCGCATCGACACCCTGGCGACCGCGATCTGGAACGGCATGAGCGTCGATGAGGTGCTGGGCCTGGACCTGTCGTACGCCCCGCCGTTCTCACCGGTGTGGGACCCGGTGCTGATCGCCGCCCGCAAGGCGTTCGAGGCGGTGGAGGCCGACACCCGCCGCTGATGCCGACACCCGCTGCTGGCGCGGGTGCCGGCCTCGTCGGCAGCCTTAGCCGGCTGGCAGGAAGTACCCGGACACGTCGGCAATGAGCTGCACGGTGCCGGCGGAGTTGCGGAGCCGGACCCGGCCGTTGGCGGCCGGCTTGACGATGGCGGCGTCGGCGCGGGTCTGCCCGGCGGCGAGGTTGAGGTTGCTGACAGTGGGGACGCTGCCGTCGGCCGGAGCCGGGTAGGCGCGCACGTTGGTCACCGTGCTCGGGCCGGTGCCGGTGAGGCTCAGCACCGCTGCGGTCGCGCCGGCCGGGATGGCGCGGGTGCCGGTCACGCGCAGGTCGACGTACGCAGCGCCAGGGATAGCGATCGGCGCCGCACCCGTACCGTCGCGGGTGTCCAGGAAGCGCAGCGGGTCCACCGGGATGAACCGGCCGGGCGCTGCGACGTCGTAGTAGCCGGCGATGTCGGCGAGCAGGTCCACGTCGGCGGTCGCGGTGTAAAGCCGGACCCGGCCGCCCTGGCCGACCTTGACGGTGACCAGGTTCGGCGCCACCTCGCCGGGGGCGACGTTGATGCTGCTGACGGTGGGCACCGAGCCGTCGGTGGGCGTCGGGTAAACGCGGATGTTGGTGACGCCGGGGGCGTTGAGCGCGGTCACGTTGAGCACGACCGCCGAGGCCGTCGCCGGGACCGACGTGGTGCCGCCGCCCTGCACGGGCACCGACCCGGTGACCCCCAGGTCCCGGTAGCTCCCGGCCCGCACCTTGCCCGTCGCACCCCCGGTGCCGTTACGGGTGTCCAGCACACGGCTCGGGGCGAGCGGCGCGAAGCCGGTGCCCGCAGTGCCGCTGGCAGGTACGTAGTAGCCCGAGATGTCCACGACCAGGCCGACCTGGCCGACGGCGTTGCGCAGGACCACCGCGCCGTCGTTGCCGAGCTTCGTGGTGACCTGGCTGGCGACCGTCTGCCCAGGCGCCGCGTTGAGGTTGCTCGTGACCGGCATCGGCGAGCCGCTGGCGTACGCGCGCAGGTTGGTCGTGGCGGTGGCGCCGACCAGGGCTACGTTGAGCACGACCGCTGTGGCGCCGGCCGGTATCGCGCCCTCCTTGGTCCTCGCACCGCGGATCTGCAGGCTCTGGCGACCGTCCGGCCCGAGTGTGGCCGGGCGGGTGTCCAGCAGTCGCGTCGGGGTCACGGGAACGTAGCGGGAGGCGGTCCCGGACACAGCGTCGGTCGCCCTGGGGCCCTGGAAGAACGGCTGGGCGGAGTCGCTGTTGGCGCTGCCGGCGACCTGCCCGGCGCGGCTGCCGGCGGCGTCGACGGCCCACACCGACGTGGTGCCGAGGTTGCCTGCAGTGTCGTAGGAGGACAGGTCGAACAGGATGCTCTCGGAGTCCGGGCTCCAGCTCGGGTACTCGGCGTCGCTCCTGGCCGTGGACGGGCGGGTGCCGGCGAGCACGCTCTGCGTACCGCCCGCAGCCGGGACGGTAGCCAGCTGGTAGACGTCCGCGCCGTTGCTGGTGGTGTCGGCGCTGGTCAGGGTGGAGTACACGATCTTTGCGCCGTCCGGGGACCATTTCGGGTTGTCACCGGTCGGCCCGAGGTCCCTGCTCGTCCCGGCTGCGGTGTCCAGCACAGTCAGTCGGCCCTGCGTGGTCCCCACCGACCCGGCCGGATAGCGGGCGATCACGAGCTTGCTCCCGGTGGGGGCGTAGGAGCCCGACGATGCGCCGTCGCTGCCGGTCACCTTGGCCGGCGCGGTACTGCCGTCGGCCCGCGTCGCGTCCAGCTCGACGGTGGAGGTGGGTGCGCCCGTACTCGAGCTCGTGTAGACCACCTTGCCGTAGACGACGGACCTGCCGTCCGGGGAGAACGCCGGCGAGCCCTCCAGCGTCGAGGTCGTGGACGTGTCGGTAGTGGTGTCGGTCACCAGGGCGGTGACCACACCGGTGGCGCGGTCCAGGACGACGATGCTCGACGCGGTGGACGAGGCGCCGTCGGTGTAGCGGCCGACCGTCACCTTGCTGCCGTCCGGCGAGAGCTCCGGCTCCTGGTACGTCGTGCCGGGGCGAGCCGGCAGGACCGTGGTGTTCCGGCCGGCACCGAGGTCGCGCACCACGACGCTGGTGGTCCCCGGGCCGTTGCCGACGGTGAACACCGCCTCGTTGCTGATGGTGCTGGCCCCGGCGGGCGCGGCGAACGCGACGCCGGTCAGGGGCAGGCAGAGGGTCAGGACGAAGCCGGTACGCCGGCGGCGCGAGGTGGAGGTCACGCTCCTTCCTCGGCGCCCGGGCGGCCCAGGTGTAGAGCAACGGGGTACGGCGCGCAGATCTGCGATGCTCGGCCGGTCCCGTCGACCTCGCCAGCAGGAGACTCCCGTGCCGATCGCCACCCCTGATGCCTACGCCGAGATGCTGGACCGGGCCAAGGCCGGCAGCTTCGCCTACCCGGCGATCAACGTCACCAGCTCGCAGACGCTGAACGCCGCGATCCAAGGCTTCTCCGACGCCGGCAGCGACGGGATCGTCCAGGTAAGCACCGGCGGGGCGGAGTACGCCTCGGGGCAGGGGGTCAAGGACATGGTCACCGGCGCGGTCGCGCTTGCCGAGTACGCGCACGTGGTCGCGGCCAAGCACGACGTGACGATCGCGCTGCACACCGACCACTGCCCCAAGGACAAGCTCGACGGGTACATGCGGCCGCTGATCGCCGTGAGCCAGCAGCGCGTGGACGCCGGCGGACTGCCGCTGTTCCAGTCGCACATGTGGGACGGCTCGGCGGTCGAGCTGCACGACAACATCGCGATCGCCGGCGAATTGCTGGCGGCCTGCGCGAAGGCCCGCATCGTCATGGAGATGGAGATCGGTGTGGTCGGGGGTGAGGAGGACGGGGTGCAGAACGAGAGCAACGAGAAGCTCTACACCCATCCCGCTGACGCCCAGGCGGTGGCGGACGCCCTGGGGACCGGCGAGAAGGGCCGCTACCTGCTGGCGGCGACGTTCGGCAACGTCCATGGCGTGTACAAGCCGGGCAACGTCAAGCTGCGGCCGGAGATCCTCAAGCAGATCCAGGACGAGGTCGGCAAGTCGGTCGGCCAGGACAAGCCTTTCGACCTGGTGTTCCACGGCGGCAGCGGCTCGCTGCTCGAGGAGATCCGGGCGACGCTGGACTACGGCGTGGTCAAGATGAACGTCGACACCGACGGCCAGTACGCCTTCACCCGGCCTGTCGCCGGTCACATGTTCAACAACTACGAGGGCGTGCTGAAGGTCGACGGCGAGGTGGGCAACAAGAAGATGTACGACCCACGGGTCTGGGGCAAGCTCGCCGAGGCCGGGATGGCGGCCCGGGTCGTCGTCGCCTGTGAGGACCTGCGATCGGCAGGCACAGCCACGCGCTAGAGTCCAGTCACCACGCCGCACGACGTGGTGCGCGCGCCTGCCGCCGAGTCCAGCCCCCAGGTGCGCGCCTTCCGTTCTTCTGGGGCTGGAGCGGGGGAACCACACGTTCCACCGGGTCCGCATCGTCGGGCCCTAGGGGTGAAGCGCAGCGTTGCTGCGCCGGGCGACTCCCTCGCCCGAACCCGACAGCTCACCCCGCAGGCGTCCTGGGAAAGGGTTCTCCTGTGCTGCTTCGTTCTGTCCTGTCCCGCACCGACAGGCCCCGCCACCTCAAGCCGAGCAAGGCCACTCCGATGCTCGCCGTCGGTGGCACCATCGCTGCCTTGGCCTTCGCCGACGTCGCCCTGACCGCGGGCTCGGCGAGTGCCGCGACCGCCAACGACCTCTACCGCCTGCGCATGTGCGAGAGCGGTGGCAACTACGCCATCAACACCGGCAACGGGTTCTACGGCGCCTACCAGTTCGACCAGGGCACCTGGAGCGGTCTCGGGCTCAGCGGCCGACCCGACCACGCCGCCCCGTCCGTCCAGGACGGAGCTGTGTACAAGCTTCAGTCGCAGCGCGGCTGGCAGCCGTGGCCGGCCTGCTCGCGCAAGCTCGGCCTGGGCTCGGGCGTCTCCGCAGCGCCCGCACCCCGTGCCACCTACGTGCCGCGTGCCACCCCCGCACCCCGCGCCACCTACGTCTCGCGCGCTACCCGCAGCCGTACGGTTGCCTCGCGCCCGGCGCTGCGCACGGCCGGCGTACCGGCCTTCGACGGTCACGTGCTGTCCGCCTCCGACGTCGCCAGCTACCGCGGTGACGTCGCCACCTGGCAGCGCCGGATGGCCCAGCGCGGCTGGAACATCTCGGTCGACGGCGCCTTTGGCCCGCAGAGCGCCGGTGTGGCCTCCCGCTTCGCCGCTGAGAAGGGCGTCGCTGCTGCCCGCGGCACGGTGAACGCCGCCGGATGGCACGCGGCGTGGGTCGCTCCCATCACCTGAGCAGGTCCAGCCGCCTGAGCACTCAGGTGCCTGAGCAACAGGGGCGGGGTCGGCGTGAGGGTCCTGGTCGCCTCCACTGAGGGGGCCGGTCACTACGGGCCGCTCGTGCCCTTTATCCAGGCGTTGGTCCGGCGGGGCGACCAGGTGCTCCTGGTCGTCCCGCCGGGGCTGGGCGAGACGGTCGCCCGAACCGGGCTGCCCCACCGCATTGGGGAACAGCCCGACGAGCGCGAGCTGACACCTCTGATGGAACGCTTCGCGGCGGCCGCCCCTGAACAGGCTGCGGTGATAGCGAACCGGGAGCTGTTCGGCCGGTTGTGCACCGCGGCCATGCTGCCTGCGCTGGAGCGGGCCTGCCACGCCTTCGGTCCCGACCTGGTCCTGCGTGAGCCCTGCGAGTACTCCTCCGCCGCCGCCGCGGGGCGGTTTGGCGTACCGCACGCTCAGGTCGCGGTGTCGCTCGCGTATGGCGAGGAAGCCTCCCTGGCGTTGGCCGCACCGGCGCTGGACCCGTACGGTCCCCAGCTCGTCGAGCAGCTGCGTGCCTCGCCGTACCTGACCCGCTTCCCGGCCTCGCTGGACCCGTCGCCCTTCCCGGCGACGTCCCGCTACCGCGAGCTGGTCATCGCGGGCACTGCGCTGCCGGACTGGTGGTGCGGCAGCGGCGCGCCGCTGGTCTACCTCACCTTCGGCAGCGTCGCGGGTGGTCTGCCAGCCGCTCGGGCGGCCTACCGCATGGCGCTCGACGCGGTGGCCGGCCTGCCGGTACGTGCTCTGCTCACCGTCGGCCGCCGCACCGAGATCGCCGGGCTCGGGCCGGTGCCCGCGAACGTCCACGTCGAGGCATGGGTCCCGCAGGGCGACGTGCTGACCAACGCCGCCCTCGTGGTCTGCCACGGTGGTTCGGGGACGATTTTGGGCGCGCTCGCCGCCGGCGTCCCGCTCGTGGTCGTGCCGCTGTTCGCCGACCAGCCAGCGAACGGACGGCTGGTCGCCTCCGCCGGCGCCGGTCTGGTCGTCGCACCCGAGGCGCACGAAGGGAGTGCGCTGAGCGGCCTGTCGGTTCAGGACGCACCACGCCTTCGGGCCGCGATCGAGCAGGTCTTGGGCGAGCCGTCGTACCGCCGCGCCGCAGGACGAACCGCGGCTGAGTTGCGCGGCTCCCCGTCCATCGACCAGGTGCTGGCGGAGCTGCCGGGGGAAGCACCATGAGGCCACAGCCGTTGGGCGGCGGTCATCCGGGCCGGCCACGACCTGAGCCACCGCCTGATGGGCGACCGCCTGACGGGCTATCGCAGCCTGAGGGCCCACGGTCTGGCGGTCTGCTCGGTGGATCGTCCGGCGGATGCCGGAGGGTCGGGTCCAGCCAGCCGGCTGCGGTCATGGTCCGCCCGTGGGTGCAGGCCAGCCAGCGCTGTTGGTCGTGGAGGTCGTGGCGGTGGGCGTGACACAGCAGGGCGAGGTTCCACAAACCCTGCACGTGATGCCGCCTGACATGCAGTCCCCGCTGCACGGTCGTCGTCCTGGCCCCGAGCTGAAGGAGTAGGCACCGGCCGCGGCGGCTATGGCAGCCCCGGGCGCGGTGCCTGCGGCCGCCGCGCCGGAGACCTTGGCGGCCTGATTGCCGGCCACCGGACTCGGCGCGACGCTGCCCCTGGCCGTCCTCGTCCTGCTCGGCGTCGTCACCCTGCTGCACTGCCGGGACCGCGTGTGAGTTAGGTCACACTGACTGCCAGCACCCGGGCCTGGCACTGCCTCGTTACATGCAGCACACCAACGCAGCACTGCACGGCGCCCGGCACCCCGCGCAACACACCGGCAGCGCCACCCGCGAGGCGCCTCGCCTCCTCACCGCCGGAGAGCCCGTGTCCCGTCGTATCGCCCTGTCGCTGGCCCTGCTCACGGCGCTGCCGGCGCTTGCCGTCCCCTCGCTGGCCAGCGCTGCCGTCCCAGCCCACGCCTTGCGCAGTGCCACGACTGCGGCGTACACGGTGAAGGCGCTGAAGATCACGACCATGGTGGCGTCGGAGTCCGCCCTCACCCCGAACGTCCCCCAGAAGTGCGTGGTCGACGCCGACCTCTACACACCGGCAGGGGTGGACAAGACCCATCCCGCGCCGGCGATCCTGACGACCAACGGTTTCGGCGGCAGCAAGGCCGACCAGGCCGGCCTGGGCGCGGCGTACGCCGCGAAGGGCTACGTCGTGCTGTCGTACTCCGGCCTGGGCTTCGGCTCGGACGCGAGCAAGCCCGGAAGCGGGAGCGGCTGCAAGATCACGTTGGACGACCGGGAGCACGACGGCGCGGCAGCAAGCCAGCTCATCGACTTCCTCGGCGGCACCAAGGCGGACAACAACGGCATCAAGATCGACTACGTGACGAAGGACAAGGTGGACCACAACGGGACACCGCGGCCTGACGACCCGCGGGTCGGGATGGTCGGCGGGTCCTACGGCGGGGAGATCCAGTTCGCGACGGCGGCGATCGACCCACGACTGGACACGATCATCCCGCTGATCACCTGGAACGACCTGGCCTACTCCCTCGCGCCCAACAACACCTCGCTGCCGTCGAGCACGAGCGTCACCTACGCCACGCCGGGGACCGAGAAGTTCGACTGGACCACGCTGTTCTTCACGGTCGGCTTCGTCGATGGCATTATGGCGGCGGTCGCGCAGAGCGATCCCACACGACTTGTGACGTGCGACAACTTCGCTGATCAGGCATGCAAGTCCAAGGCGTTCATGGATCTGACCGGCTATCCCGACCAGGCTACATTGGACTTCGCCCGCAACGCCTCGGTGGAGACCTACATCAACAGGGTGCGCATTCCGACGCTGCTCGGGCAGGGTCAGGCCGACACGCTGTTCAACCTGCACGAGGCGACCGCGACGTACACGTCCCTGAAGAAGCAGGGCACGCCGGTCAAGATGATCTGGCAGCAGTGGGGCCACAGCCACGCCCCGCTGCCGGGCGAGTTCGACCTCGCGCATCCGGACACCAACTACGAGGGCCAGGTCGTCACCGCCTGGTTCGACCACTACCTCAAGGACAAGCCAGCGGCGCCGGCGCTCGACTTCACCTGGTTCCGGGACTACGTGCCCTACACGGGCAACGCGGCCCCGGCCTTCACCAGCGCCCCCAGCTACCCGCTGCCCGGGACCACCACGCTGTACGGCTCGGGCAGCTCGCTCGTAGCGACCTCGAGGGGACTGAAGGACGGCTCGACGCAGTTCGGGGTGCCGGCGCAGGTGCCGCTGAGCTACACCGAGACCTCGGCCCTGGACCAGAGCCAGCCGGTGACAGACGCGCCCGGCGCCACGGCGGCCCTGTCTACCGCACCCCTGGCGCACGACGTCGACGTCGTCGGCATCCCGACCGCGACCCTGCGGCTGGCCTCGCCGACCGCCCTGGCTACGCAGCGCGGCGGACCCGGCGGACAGCTCGTCGCCTTTGTCAAGCTGTACGACGTGGCGCCGAACGGCTCGATCGACCTGCCGCACCGGGTGATCTCGCCGATCCGCATCGCCGACATCAGCAAGCCGGTCCAGGTGTCGTTGCCGGGGCTGGTGCACCGCTTCCCCAAGGGGCACACGATGAAGCTGGTCGTGTCGCTGTCGGACGCGGCGTACAAGAACAACGACCTGGCGCAGCTCGTGACCCTGTCAACCAGCCAGCAGGCGCCGACGACGCTGACCCTGCCGGGCAAGCTGTCACCCTTGTCGTTTACCTCGCCAGCTCCCGCAGCGGCCCCCGCTGCTGCTGTCGGCGCCGCTGCGGGAGCCGGTGCCGGCGCGCCCGCAGCAGCTCCCGTCAGCTCGGCCGCGGAGCTGCCCCGCACCGGCGGCTCGGCCGGGCTGCCCGCGCTCGCCCTCGCACTGCTCGGCGCAGCGGCCTGGGTCCGCCGCCGGCGTACCGCCTGAGATCCCCGACTGGCGAACGCACACTCACCACCCTTACGTCTCAAACCCGCCCGCGGATGAGACCACCGCCTGCATCCGGGGGCGGCGACCGGCGGGTCTCAGCGTCCAGTCCGAACACCGGCATCAGGTGCGCACCGTCGCAGCGGTGGCCTGTCCCTCGGCCAGGGACTGGGCCAGGCCAGCAGCCGGGCGCTGCCCTGGTCAGTCAGGACGGTCAGCTCCGGCTCCAAGCAAGCGGCGGCCAGCAGCACCGCCGGCGCCCCAGCGGAACTGCCCCGGGAAGCCGTGAGCCTCGCTGCCCGGGCCGTACCGGTACTGCCCGGGCCAGGGCCTGATTTTGGCCGAGGCGAGCGTGGCGGCGTCGGACCCGGGACCCCGCGGCCACCCCGACCTCGGCGCACCGCACCTGCCAGCTGACCTGCAGGGTCCCCGTGGCCCCGGGTGCTAGCCGTACAGCAACAGGGCTGGACGACACGAGACCGGCGCCGCCCAGCCGACCACCGCCGAGCAGGTGCACGCTGCCAAGTCCCCGGCCTGGGCTTGTGCGCGACTTACTTCGATAGCGGGCACAGTGGCTGCGGCAGCCCGCAGGTCGCGGTCGGTACCGGCAGGACCGGCGCTGGGGTTCTGGCAGGAGGCAGCGGTGCTGGCGGCGCCTTGGGAGCTGTTGGCGCACCGGGAGCCGGAGCTGGCGTGGAACCGGGTGCTGGTGCGGTCGCTGGCCGGGGGGCGGTCGCTGGCCGGGGGGCGGGCGTAGCGGCTCCCGCGGTCGGGGCGGCGTGTTGGGTTGCGCGCTGCTGCTGGGCCGGGGCTGGCTGCCGGGCTGGCTGGTGTTTACCACTTGGCGGGGTAGCGGCTGGCGCGGGGCCGGGAGCTGCCGGTGCGAGGTAGTCCCCGGTCGGCGCTGGTACCGCAGTTGAGGTGGAACCGACCAGCGGCGCGTCAACCTGGGTGCCGGTCGCGTACCCCCGAGCCAACGCCAGCACCTCAGCTAGGTAGGCGTTGGAGTCGTTGTAGGCCAACACCGCGCGCTGCTGCCCGGCCGCGCTACGCAGGTCTCCGCCCGCCACGCACAGGTAGTGCGCCGCGGCCAGGGCGGCGTCGTTGATGTCGAACGGGCTCGCGGTGCCGTCACCGTTGCCGTCGACGGCGTAACTGACCCAGGTACTGGGGATGAACTGCATCGGGCCGACCGCCCGGTCATAGACCAGGTCCCCGTCATACACACCGTGGTCGGTGTCGTGGATGAACGCGAAGCCCTGGCCGGTCAACGCCGGCCCGATGATCTTCGGGGTGGAGGTGCCGTCCGGACCCAGCCTGGCGCCGCCGAACTGCCCGTGGTCAGATTCCACCCGGCCGATCGCGGCCACCAACGACCAATCGATACCGCAGGCCGGCAGTGCGGCGTTGATCCGGGCTGCAGCCACCCGGTAGGCGTTCAACGCCACCTTCGGGATGCCATCAGCAGCTAACCCGGCGATGACCGCCGGGTTGGCCGGCGCCGGGCGGGCAAACAGCGCCGGGGTCGCGGTCAGCGTCACCGCACCAGCCGGCGCCCCAGCCGACAACCGGCCGACCCAACTCCCCACGCCAGCAGCCGACCCAGCGACCACAGCAGCGGCCGGCCTGAGCCCCGACGACCGCTGCTGCACCGGCCAGGTCGTGGCCGCAGCGACACCCGTCACCGACGTCACCGCCAACACCGGGGCGATCGCCCGAGTCAGCCGCCCATGAGCTGCCACGAACCGACCGGTCGAAGCCCACCGACCCGCCCACGCCGGACCAGACCGCAGCGCCCTGAGCTTCATCTACCGCACACCATCCCGTAAACGAACTCCGACCAGGATCGTACCGGGGCAAGCCAGGCAAGGCTGACCCAGCAGACAATCTAACCCCGGGACTCACCGCCGTTCCACCCGCGACGTCTCAGCAACCTTGCGTCGACCGGCGTGCCCGGTCGGCGTCGGCGCCTAAGTCGCAGTGCTAGGACGTCGAGGTGAGCTGGCGTGCCTGGACGGTTCGCCGGCGGCCTGCGCGCGAACCTGCCTTCACGGGCAGGAGTCCACGTGGCGGCGGCGAAGATAGCTGCAACAAACGCCGCGTCGTTCTGTCTTGGGAGTTTGATGTCTTCGGTCCGCCGGTCTCGTCGTCCTGGCTTGTGTGTCCTGGCGGCGGCGGTGTGTTGTTCAGTCATGGGGCGGTGGTGGACATGCAGCGCTCGGGGTTCGAGCCCGGGATCCAGATCGATTCCCAGGACCGGCTCTACACCTCGGTGCCCTATGGCTTCTCCAACACGCAGAGCTTCTTGTGGAGCTCGGAGAACCACGGCAACAGCTACCAGCTGATCCCGGCCTCGGTCGGGACCGGTAAACCGCAGACCTGCGTCGGCGGCGGGGACTCCGAGCTGGCCCTGGACGCCAGGGACAACTTGTTCTTCAGCGACCTGCAGGGCCTGACGAACCTGTCTAACAGCGTCACCACCGATCACGGCCGTACGTTCACCACGGGCTGCACCGCCGCCCCGAACACCCCGGTGGACCGGATGTGGTACGCGGTGCACGGCGTGTTGGGCCAGCCCGGCTTTGCGATCTATGAGGAGTACGACGATGTGGCGGGCGGCGCCAACCCGAGCAACCCGCTGACCAACCAGCTGGTAGAGACGGTCAGCACCGACGGCGTCAACTTCACACCCGTGCGGAACACCAACCTGACTGACAGCGGCTGCCTGGGTGGCGGCGCCGTGAACTGCGTCACCAACGATGAGGGCATCCCGGGTAATCAGGTGCTGAGCAAGGACGGCAAGACCCTGTACATCGCGCACACCAGTGCCGACAGCAACAAGGTCAGCGTCAGCATCGGCACCCTCACCGGCCGCGGACCGGCTACCACGGCCAGTTGGAAGACGGTGCAGGTCAACGCCGACCTGTGCCCGGACAAGAAGGGGGGGCCCGGGCCGAGTGAGCAGTGCGGCGCGGCGCTGTTCGCGACGCTGGCCCAGGACACCGCCGGCAACCTCTACGTCGTGTCGGCGTCCACCTCGCACAAGGCCGGCACCCAGACCAGCCCGTACAGCGTGTTCCTGCACCACTCCACCGACGGGGGCAAGAGTTGGGGCAGGGCCAGTAAGGCCTCGGCCGCCGGCAGCAACGCCTTCCCGTGGATCACCGCCGGTGACCCGGGCCGGATCGACATCACCTACTACCACGCGACCGAGGCCAGCGAGGCCGGCAAGTTCCGCTTCGATGACCTCATCCACGGCTCGTTCACCGTCGAGCTGTCGCAGTCGCTGAACGCCCTGAGCGCCCGACCGGGGTTCACCCGCACCACGATCAGTGAGCACCCGGTGAAGTACGGGCCGATCTGCACCGGCGGGCTGGGGTGCACCACCAGCGGCGGGGACCGCAGCCTGGGGGACTACCTACAGGTCGGTCACGACGCCCGCGGCGCCGCGGTCGTGGCCTACGTCGATGACACCTCCAACGCCTTCAGCGCCGGGACCGGCCCGGGCGCCGCGACCGCCGAGACCGGTCCGCCCGAGATCGCCCGGCAAGTCGCCGGCCCGGGCCTGTTCACCGCCCAGCCCACCGTCACCGGGCCGGGCGCCGGGCCGGCCCGGCCGGTCGATCAGGTCAGCGACCCGACCGCTGACACCTTCTTCTCCGCGAACGGTAGCAAGACCCCAGCCGGGGACAACCTGGACCTGACCGGGGCCGCGATCGCCGACGACGGCCACGGCGGGGTGACGGTCACCATGCGGGTCAAGAACCTCACCAGCCTGCGGCCGGCCCTGACCGCCGGCGGGACGACAGCGGAATGGATCACCCGTTTCACCACCTACAACGCCGGTAAGACCCCCGGCAACGGCCACATCCTGTACGCCGGGATGGAATCGGTCCTGGGCCAGCCACCGACGTTCTTCGCCGGCGACACCAAACGCGCCCGGCTGTTCATGACCTACCAGCAAGACACCCCGATCCGGGGCAGCTACACCCCAGCCGGTGTCATCACCGTGCACGTCCCGGCCGCCGACCTGGCCGAAGCCCCCAAAGCCAGCACGCCGGCGCAGCGAACCCTGTACTCCGCGACCGCGTTCACCGCCACCACCCTGACCAGCCTCAAAGGCAACCCCGAAGGGCTGTTCAACCTCACCGACGCCACCACCCCGTTCAACCACCTCCTGGCCACAACCCGCCCAAGCAGCACCCCCACCACCGGCGGAGGCCCAGCGACCGGCGGAAGCCCGGCGACCGGCGGAGGCCCGGCGACCGGCGGAGGCCCGGCGACCGGCGGAAGCCCTGCGACCGGCGGAGGCCCGGCGACCGGCGGAAGCCCGGCGACCGGCGGAGGCACACCGACCAGCCCAGGTACTCCAGCGGGTGCGGGGGCCGCGGCCGGCGGTGCGGACGCGAACAGCAGCCCGGTACACAGCAGCAGCTCGCTGCCCGTGACCGGCCTGAACTGGGCGCCACCGACCGCCGGGCTCGCCGCACTCCTCACCGCCGCAGCAGTCCGCCGTCGGCGCACCTAACCGCGAACCAGCCCGCTACCCGACCGCTGCGAGCCGCGGCTCGGGACCGCCGGACCTGGCAACCGCGTCAAACCATGGAAGACGTGAGTGCAGGCCAGCCAACACCAGTCACAGGACGGGTGCCCCCGTGCCCAGTAGCTGCGAGACTTCAAAACCGGCGGCAGGCACCGTCCTGTCTGTTGTGAGGGTGTTGCGTGAAGCTCATGGCTCGTCGCTGGTCCCGGCTGCAGACAAGCCGGCGGGCGGATACGGTCGAAAGCACCCGAGATCCGGGCGTAGCAGCCATAGTCATCCCAGGTCCCGGCTAAACGCCGACGAGCAAGGAGCGCCGACGTGTTGCGATGGTTGGACAGGCCCTGGGGGCCGAGGTTGCCGACGACGATCGGTGTCTCGCTGGCTACGACCTTGACGATGGCCGGCGCTGCCGTGGCGGGTCAGGCCGGCCACGGTCCAGCAGCGGCCGGCAGGCAGCCAAACCCGGTCACGACGACGTTCATTGCGCCGCACACGAGGCCAGCAGCGGCCCGGCCGGAACCGAACTCCCGGCCGTCGGCACGCACACCAACCAGACCGGTGCGCATCGTCGTCCCGGTGCCGGCGGCCCCGGTTCTGGCGGGTACTCCCGGTCCCGGTGCGGCCTGGTCCGTTACCGGCCCGCTACCACCAGTGACCCACCCTCAGGACGACCGGCTCGGGTCCACAATCTGCTCTCATGAGCACTGCAACCCGCCGTCGGCGGCGGCACTAGCCGGCCTGGCCGCGGTCCGTTCCGACCGCCAACAACCGGCGTCGACCACCGACCCGGCCCAGCCCACGGCAAGCTCCACCACACCCACCGACCCGGCACCCACCGACCCGGCACCCACCGACCCGGCACCCACCGACCCGGGCTCGGCACAGGGGCCGAGCGCGACCGGAACACCGACCGTGTCGCCTGCACCTACCCATGTCGCACCCCCGGCGTCGGCCCCGCCGAGCTCGCCTGCGGGCCACCCGACCAGACCCCCCACCCGGCCGCCGGCGCCGGTCGTGCGGCCCCCGAGCGGTGCTCCTGCCCCACCGGTACCGGCCGAGGGCGGACCGTCGCCACAGGGAGTTGACGTCAGTAGCTACCAGGGGTCGGTGGACTGGCCGGCGGCGTTCCACCGCGGCGCCCGGTTCGCCTATGTCAAGGCCACGGAAAACACCGGGTACACCAACCCCTCCTTCGCCCAGCAGTACAACGGCTCGCAGCGGGCCGGTCTGGTCCGGGGCGCTTACCACTTCGCTCTGCCGGACCGCTCCGACGGCGTCACCCAGGCGCTGTACTTCGTCACCCACGGCGGTGGCTGGTCACCTGATGGCAGCACCTTGCCACCGATGCTGGACATCGAGTACAACCCCTACGGGGCGACCTGCTACGGCCTGAGCGGACCCCAGATGACCCGGTGGGTCAGCGACTTCTCCGCTGCAGTGCACAGCCGCACTGGCCGGTTCCCGATCATCTACAGCACCCGGGACTGGTGGAGCACCTGCACCACCAGCCCGAACATCAGCGCCCGCAACCCGCTGTTCGTGGCCTGCTACTGCCCCAACCCGGGCGCGCTGCCGAACGGATGGCGGTACCAAACCATCTGGCAGTACAACGACAACGGGCCCCTGCCCGGGGACCAAGACCTGTTCAACGGCACCTCCGCCGACCTACGCCGGTTCGCCCTGGGCATCTAGCCTCGAGCCGCCCTACGTTGTTCTGGCAGGCTGAGAACCCGTAGCGCGCACAGCACAGCACAAAGCACTGGCGGGCCGGCCTCACCCGATGAGGACGTGTTGCTCGCGTCGTGGGTGCGGCAGCTGCAGCCCTTGCAGGGACAGCCGGATGGTGGCGGCGCTGACGGGCCGGCCGGTGTACCAGCCCTTGATCGTGTCGCAGCCGGCGGCGGCGGGCGCGTTTATGGTGGGCTGGTCCTCGACTCCCTCGGCCACGACCTGCCGACACAGATCGTGCGCCAA
>JAABUT010000866.1_pt1 | contig 40939 bp, 37 predicted proteins | sample 5559281 | NCBI WGS metagenome assembly JAABUT01 (sample SAMN10711880, study PRJNA513359) | rock metagenome | isolation source: Antarctica rocks | place: Antarctica: Victoria Land, Ricker Hills nord | collected 2016-01-04 | reverse complement strand
CGAGGGCACGAAGCCCCACGACGCGAGCTCGATCACCCGGACACCGCTCAAGACGTCCCGCACCGTCGACCTCCAAGACCCCGATCACGCCGGGCCGGAGACTACCTGACACGAGCGTCAGTCAGGTGCCGCCGCCGACAGCATCAGCCGCGGCGCAGCAGTGCCCTGGCCTCACCCACCGTCAGCAGCGACCCGGTCACGAGCACGCCCCCACCTCGCACGCCCACCAGGTCGGGATCGTCCTCGACGACCTCGACGGCGGCGACGAGCGCGTCGTCGAGAGCGGGGACGGCCTCGACGCGGTCGGCGCCGAAGACGTCGACCGCGATCGCCGCCAGGGCGTCCGCCGACAGGGAGCGGGGCGATGAGCTCGCCGTGCAGACGACGCTCTCCAGCACCGGCTCCAGCGCCTCGAGCAGGCCGCGAGCGTCCTTGTCGGCGAGCACCCCGACGACCCCCACCAGCCGCTGGAAGGAAAAGGCCTCCTCGAGCGCGGCGACCAGCGCGCGCGCGCCGGCCGGGTTGTGGGCCCCGTCCAGCAGGACGGCGGGCCCGCTGCGCACCAACTCCAGCCGCCCGGGCGAGTCGGCGGCGGCGAAGCCCTCGCGTACGGCGTCGACGTCGAGCTGCTTGCCCGGCCCGGCCCCGAAGAAGCTCTCGACCGCGGCCAGCGCGCAGGCAGCGTTGTGCGCCTGGTGCGCGCCGTGCAGTGACAGGTTGAGGTCGTCGTAGACGCCCCCGATCCCCTGCAGCGCGAGGCGCTGGCCGCCGACCGCGACCTCGCGCTGCAGCACCCCGAAGTCCACGCCCTCCCGGGCGACGCCGCTCCCGACCTCGGCGGCGCGGGCCAGCAGCGGGCCCAGCGCGGCGGGCGGCTGCTGCGCGAGCACCACCGAGGAGCCGGTGTGGATGATCCCGGCGGTCTCCGCGGCGATCGCGCCCAGGTCGTCGCCGAGCAGATCGGTGTGGTCCCGGGCCACCTCCAGCACGGCGACCACGGGCGCCTGCAGCACGTTGGTCGCGTCCCACCGCCCCTCGAGCCCCACCTCCACGACGGCGACGTCGACGGGGGCGTCGGCCAGCGCCGCGAAGCCCATCGCCGTGACCAGCTCGAAGTAGGTGACGCGGTCGGCGTGCGCGGCGTCGACCAACTCCACGGCCGGCGCCACGTCGTCATACGCGGCCGCGAACTGCTGCTCCGTCAGGGGAATGCCGGCCGTGCAGATCCGCTCCGTGACCGTCTCGAGGTGCGGCGAGGTCAGCCGGCCGGTGCTCAGGCCGAAGGCCGTCAGCAGGCTGTCGACCATCCGCGCCGTGCTGGTCTTGCCGTTGGTGCCGGTGATGTGCACGCTCGGATAGGCGCGGTGCGGGCTGCCGAGGGCGTCGAGCAGGTGGTTGATGCGGTCGAGGTCGGGGACCATGCGGTGCTCCCACCGGTCGCGCAGGGCCAGCAGCACCTCGGGAAAGGTCGTCACGCCGCGGCGTCGCCGAGAGCGCCGCGGAGCCGGGCCATCTCGGCCTCCGCCTCCGCCAGCCGCGCGCGCCATCCGGCCACCACCTGCGCCGGTGCCTTCCCGGCCGCCGGGCCGCCGAGCCGGGCCCGGTTCTGCGCGGCGTCCTTTTCGAGCACCGCGAGCTCCTTGCGCTGCCGGCTGCGTTCGGCCTCGACGTCGACGAGCCCGGAGAGGTCGACCGCGAGCACGCCCCCCGGGGCCACGACCTCGAGAGCGCCGTCCGCCGCCTCGCCGCCGAGGTCGAGCCAGACCAGCGCGGCGATCTCGGGGGCGTACGTCGCCAGCACCGGCTCGTGCGCCGTCAGGGTCGCCGGCACGCGCCGCCGGTCCGCGATGCCCTGCGCCGTGCGCACTCGGCGCGCCTCGGTGACGACGCCCTGCAGCAGGGCGACCTCGCGTTCCGCCGCCGGGTCGCGCAGCGCCGCGTCGGGCTCGGGCCAGGGGGCGGTGACGACCGTGTCCCGGCCGGTGAGGGTGGTCCAGAGCGTGTCGGCGAGGAACGGCACGACCGGGTGCAGCAGGCGTAGCAGCACGTCGAGGACGTGGCCGAGCACGGCCCGGGTGTCGTCGGCGCGCTGGCCGCCGGCAGCGAGGCCGACCTTGGCAAGCTCGACGTACCAGTCGAAGACCTCACCCCAGGCGAAGCCGTAGAGCAGCTCGGCGTAGCGGGCGAACTCCTGCGCCGCGAGCAACGCCGTGGACTCCTCGACCACGGTCACCAACCGCGACAGCACCCAGCGGTCGACGCCGCCGAGGCGCTCGGCCGGCGGCAGCTCCGCGGGCACCACCGCGCCGTTGAGGAGGGCGAAACGGGTGGCGTTCCATACCTTGTTGCAGAAGTTGCGGCTGCCCTTCACCACCTCGACGCTCACAGTGACGTCGGCCCCGGGGTTCGCCCCCCGGGTCAGGGCGAAGCGAGTGGCGTCGGCGCCGTAGGCATCGATCCAGGCCAGCGGGTCGACGACGTTGCCGACGCTCTTGCTCATCTTCTTGCCGCCGGCGTCGCGGACCAGGCCGGTGATGGCGACGGTGCGGAAGGGCACCGGCCCGGGGAGGTCCCCGGCGATGTGGGTGCCCATCATCATCATCCTGGCGACCCAGAAGAAGATGATGTCGTAGCCCGTCAGCAGGACGCTGGTCGGATAGAAGCGGCGCAGGTCCGGGGCGTCGACGTCGGGCCAGCCCAGCGTCGAAAAGGGCCACAGGGCGCTGGAGAACCACGTGTCGAGCACGTCGGGGTCCTGCACCCAGCCCGCGCCCGTGGGCTCCTGTCCCGGCGCGGGGCAGACGGTCTCGCCGTCGGGGCCGTACCAGACCGGGATGCGGTGGCCCCACCAGAGCTGGCGGCTGATGCACCAGTCGTGCATGTCGTCGACCCAGCCGAAGAAGCGCTGCGCCATCTCCGGCGGGCTGAAGCTGGTGTCGCCCCGGCGCACCGCGTCACCGGCGGCCTGCGCCAGCGGCGCGACCCGCACCCACCACTGCAGCGACAGCCGCGGCTCGATCGCCTCGCCGGAGCGGGAGCTGTGCCCGACTGAGTGCACGTACGGCGACTTCTCCGCGAGCACGAGGCCGAGCCCGCGGAGCTCTTCCTTCACCTCGCGGCGGGCGTCGTAGCGGTCCATGCCGTCGAAGCGGGTGCCGGTCCCGGCGATGCGGGCGTGGGCGTCCATGACCGTGACGGCCGGCAGGCCGTGCCGCGCCGCGATGGCGAAGTCGTTGGGGTCGTGGGCCGGCGTCACCTTGACGCACCCCGTGCCGAAGGCCGGGTCGACGTGGCCGTCGGCGACGACGGGGATCGCGCGGCCGACGATCGGCAGCGTCAGCGTCGTACCGACGAGGTGGGAGTAGCGCTCGTCGTCGGGATGCACGGCGACGGCGGTGTCACCGAGCATCGTCTCCACGCGGGTCGTGGCGACGTGGACGCCGGAGCCGTAGTCCAGGGTCACCAGCTCGCCGGCCACGTCGCGGTAGTCCACCTCGATGTCGCTGATCGCCGTCTCGAGCAGCGGCGACCAGTTGACGAGGCGCTCGGCGCGGTAGATGAGGCCCTCGTCGTAGAGCCGCCGGAACATGGTGCGCACGGCCGCGGACAGGTTGTCGTCGAGCGTGAAGCGCACGCGCGACCAGTCGACCCCCTCGCCGAGGCGCCGCATCTGGTCGAGGATCCGGCCGCCGTAGGTCTCCTTCCACGCCCAGGTGCGGGCGACGAAGGCGTCCCGGCCGAGCTCCTGGCGGCTGGTGCCCTCGGCGGCGAGCGCGCGCTCCACCACGCTCTGGGTGGCGATGCCGGCGTGGTCGGTGCCCGGCAGCCAGAGGGTGGCAAAGCCCTGCATGCGCTTGTGCCGGGTGAGCACGTCCATGAGGGTGTGGTTCAGCGCGTGGCCGACGTGCAGGCTGCCGGTGACGTTGGGGGGCGGCAGCACGACGCAGAAGGGTGGGGCGTCCGCGGCCGCGGAGTCCGGGTCGAAGACACCCAGCTCCTGCCACCGCGCCGAGAGCGGGCCCTCGACCTCCGCCGGCGCGTACTGCGTCGCCAGCTCGCGGCGGGGCGGCTCGGTGCTCACGGCGGTAAGTCTAGGAAGCGGCGGGGAGCCTTTCCCCGGCTCGATACCGTGGGCCCGTGGCGAGCTTCGCGGAGGCGACGGCGGTCGTGCGGCGGCGGGACTCCTCGGCGTACGAGGTGGGGCTGGACCCGCAGTGGTGCATCGGCGACAAGCCGAACGGCGGCTACCTGATGGCCGTGCTCGCCGCGGCCGGGGTCGCCGCCGCCGGTCCGGAGCACCCGCACCCCCTGGCCTGCTCCGCGCACTTCCTGCACGCGCCGGCGCCGCGGGCGGCGGCCGTCGAGGTGGACGTGCTGCGCCGCGGCCGTTCGGCCTCGCAGCTGCGGGCGCGGCTCCGCCAAGACGAGCGCACGTGCGTCGAGGCCCTCTTCACCCTGGGCCGGCTCGACGGTGACGCCGAGCCGTGGTGGGGCGGGGAGCCGGCCCCGGCCCTGCCGCCGGCGGCGCAGTGCGCCCTGCTGCCGGCGCGGCCACCCGGCGCCGACTACACCGTGCCGATCCTCGACGTGGTGCACGAGCGGCTCGACCCGGCGACGGTCCGCTGGGCCACGGGTGAGCCGTCGGGCCGCGGCGAGCTGCGCGGATGGGCGTCGCTGGCCGACTCCTCCGGTTGGGATGCCCTGTCGCTGCTGGTTGCCGTCGACGCCTTTCCGCCGGCGACCTTCGACCTCGGTACGGCGGGCTGGGTGCCCACGCTGGAGCTCACCGCCTATGTCCGCGCGCTGCCCGCCGACGGCCCCGTGATCGTCCGGCAGCGCGCCCGGCTCGTGCAGGACGGCCTGGTCGACGAGGCCTGCGACGTCTGGGACAGCCGGGGGCGCCTGGTCGCTCAGGCCACGCAACTCGCCGGGGTGCGCGTGCCCGCCGGGCCGCCGCCGGCGACGCACTGACCTTCCCTGTGCTGGCGGTCGCGCCGACCGGCGGTCGCGCCGACCCTGACGCTCGTGTCAGCCTAGGCTGCCGGGCGTGGACCTCGCCCCCACCGCCGCGGAGCAGGTTTTCCGTGCCGGGCTGCGCGAGTGGCTGGACACGGAGGTCAGCCGGGGCATGCCCACCGGCCGCTCGGGCGACCTCGCCACCGACGTCGAGGCACTGCGCGGCTGGCAACAACGGCTCGCCGCCGGTGGCTGGGTGGGGGTGACGTGGCCGGTCGCGCACGGCGGCCGTGGCCTCGGTGCCGTCGAGCACGCGATCGTGACGGAGGAGCTCGCGCGCGCGGGGGCGCCGGAGCTGCTCGGGCGCATCGGGGTCAACCTCGTCGGCCCGACCCTGCTCGCCCACGGGTCACCGGGGCAGCAGGCCCGCTGGCTGCCGCGGCTGCTCGACGCCGGCGAGGTCTGGTGCCAGCTCTTCAGCGAGCCGGGCGCCGGCAGCGACCTCGCGTCGCTGTCCACCCGCGCGGTCCGCGACCCGGACGGGAACGGGTGGCGCGTGAGCGGGCAGAAGGTCTGGACCTCCTACGCCCAGTTCGCCGAGTGGGGACTCTGCCTCGCGCGCACCGACCCCGACGCCGGCAAGCACCGGGGCATCACCATGCTCGCCGTCGACATGCACGCCCCTGGCGTGCTGGTGCAGCCGCTGGTGCAGCTGACGGGCGACGCCGAGTTCAACGAGGTCTTCCTCGACGACGTGTTCGTGGCTGACGACGCCGTCATCGGTGTGCCCGGCAGTGGCTGGCGCGTCGCCTCCTCCACGCTGTCGCACGAGCGCGGGACGTCCCCACGCCAGCTCGTGGTCCACACGCAGCTGCTCACCGATCTCATCGAGCTGGCCTGCGCCGGCCCGGCGTGGGACGACGCCAGGACGCGGCAGCTCCTCGCCTCCGCCTACGTCGAGGTGCGGCTCTTCCAGCTGCACAGCCTCCGCTCGCTGTCCCGGCTGGCCGCCGGCGCCGAGCCAGGGCCCGAGGGTTCGTCGCTCAAGCTGTGGTGGTCCGAGGCGAGCAAGCGCCTGCACCGGACGGCCATGACGGTGCTGGGGGATGCCGCGCCACTGTGGCGCGGGGCGCAGGGCAACCCCGGTGACGGCCGCTGGCAGCGATCCTGGCTCTATTACCAGGCCAGCTCGATCTGGGCCGGCACCAACGAGATCCAGCGCACCATCCTGGGAGAGCGTGTCCTGGGCCTGCCGAGGGAGCCGTCGTGACCGAAGTCCTGATCCGGGAGAGGCGCGGCGCGGGTGGCGCTGTCCTCTGGCTGACGATGAACCGGCCCGAGGTGCGCAACGCGCAGGACAGCGCGCTCATCGATGCGCTCTCGGCCGCCCTCCGTGACGCCGACGACGACGACGACGTCCGGGTCGTGGTCCTCGCCGGTGCCGGCGACCACTGGTCGGCCGGGCACGACCTCAAGGCGATCGTGGGCGAGGCCGAGCCCGACCGGTGGCGGCTCATGCGGGCGACGCCCGAGGGAAAGATGCTGCACGAGCAGCGGATGTACGTCGACCGCTGCCTCGAGCTCTACCACTTCCGCAAGCCCACGATCGCCGCCGTGCAGGGTGCCTGCGTCGCGGCCGGCCTGATGCTCGCCACCATGTGTGACCTCATCGTGGCCGCCGACGACGCCTTCTTTTCCAACCCCGTGCTGCGCATGAGCGGCGCCGGGGTCGAGCTGCTCGTGGAGCCGTGGGAGCTGGGCGTGCGCAAGGCCAAGGAGTTCCTGCTGACCGGGGACGCCATGCCGGCGACCGAGGCCGAGCGGCAGGGCCTGGTGAACCGCGTCGTACCCCGCGCCTCGCTCGTCGAGGCCGTCACCGAACTCGCGGACAAGGTCGCGCGCGTGCCACCGATCACGGCCCAGATGGTGAAGGGGTCCCTGAATCAGACGTCGGCGCTGCAGGGCAAGGAAAACGCCTGGCGGCACCACTTCTTCGTGCACCACTTCACCCACAACACGGCGACCGCCCAGCGCATGCTCGAGGAGCGCCAGGCGAAAAGCTCGATGCGGGAGGTCCTCGCGGACCGCGACCGTGGTGACGTGCCAGGCGCCGCTGCGGTGCCGACACCGGCGCCGGCCGTGGAGCCCACGACGCCACCCGTGCCGCCCCCCGCCCCCGCCGAGCGCGACCCGGTGGTCCCCGTGCTCGACCGGCACATCCCCTGACCCGGTGTCCGACCCGGCCCTCCCGCTCGCCGGGCTGCGCGTCCTCGACGTCGGCACGCGCATCAGCGCCCCCTTCTGCGCCGGGCTGCTCGGTGAGCTCGGCGCCGACGTCGTCAAGGTCGAGCAGCCGCAGGGTGGCGACTTCATGCGCACCATCGGCCCGTTCGTCGAGGTCGAGGGTGCGGACCCCTACTCCCTGTTCTGGGCGGTGGAGGGCCGCGGCCGACGGTCGGTCACCCTGGATCTGCGCCGTGCCGAAGGCCAGGCGCTCTTCCGGCGGCTGGCCGCGACCGCCGACGTCGTGGTCGAGAACTTCCGGCCGGGGACGCTGGAGGCCTGGCACATCGCCCCGGCCGACCTCGAACCGCGGCTGGTCGTCGTCCGCATCTCCGTCTTCGGCCAGGACGGCCCGTGGTCCCGGCGGCCGGGGCTGGACCGCCTCGGCATCGCCTATGGCGGCCTGCTGCACCTGACGGGCTACCCGGACTCCCCGCCCGTGCGCCCGGGGATCACGGTGAGCGACTACCTCACCGGCGTCTTCGCCGCGCAGGCCGCGCTGGCCGCGCTCTACGCCCGCGACGCAGGTGGCCCCGGCAGCGGCGGCACCGACGGCGGCGGCGGCGGTGGTGGCAGCGGCGGCACCGGCGTTGGTGCTGTCGTCGACGCCCCGCTCTACGGCGCGGTGCTGCGGATCCTCGAGTGGACCATCGCCGGGCACGACCGCCTCGGGATCGTGCGTGGCCGCGAGGGCAACCGGCTCGCGCACTCGGCGCCACTGGACAACTACGCGACCGGCGACGGGCGCTACGTCTGCATCGTCGCGGGATCCGACGCGAACTTCCGCCGGCTCTGCCGGGCCATGGGCCGGCCCGGACTGGCCGAGGACCCGCGGTTCCGGACCCTGGGCGAGCGAGCCGGCCACAACGATCTCATCAACGGGATGGTCGCCGGCTGGTGCGCCGAGCTCACCGCGGCAGAGGTCGAGGCCGCCTGCCTCGCCGAGGACGTCCCCGTCGGGACGGCCTTCACCGCCGCGGACATCGCGGCCAACCCGCACATGGCGGCGCGGGGCGACCTCGTCGTGGTGGACGACCCCGTCGCCGGTGCAATCCGCCAGCAGGCGCCCTATCCCCGGCTGTCGACGATGTCGCCACGGGCGCCCGCCGGCGCGCCGCGGCTCGGCGAGCACAACGACGAGGTCTGGGGCGAGCTGCTCACGGCGGCGGAGCTCGCGGCGGCGCGCGCCAGCGGCGTCATCTGAGCCGGCCGGGGTCGGGGGCCGACGCGGCCAAGACCTGCAGCGCCGACCGGTCGAGCTTGTCGCCGGGGGTGAGCGGGAGGGCGTCGGTGACGAGGAGGCGCTCCGGCAGCTCGTGCCGCGCCAGCTGCACCGCGGCGTGCTCCCGAAGATGCTGCAGCGTCGGCGGTCTCGCCGGGTCGTCGGGGACGACGACGGCCACGCCGACCTGGCCGAGGACCTCGTCGGGCACCGCGCCGACGGCGACGGCCCGCACGCCCGGCGCCGCGCTCAGCACCGCCTCGACGGCGACCGGGAAGACGTTGTATCCGCCGCGGACATACATCTCCCGCGCCCGGCCCACCAGCCGCAACCGCCCCCGCTCGTCGAGCCGCCCGAGGTCACCGGTGCGCACGAAGCCGTCGGCGGTGAAGGCCGCCGCCGTCGCGTCCGGGTCGCGCCAATAACCGCTCATCACCGCCGCCGACCGCAGCAGCACCTCCCCCACGTCGCCGACTCCCACGTCGCGGCCGTCGGCGTCGCGCAGGGCGAGGGTGACGCCGGGCAGCGGGCGGCCCACGGTGTCCTCGGCGTCCTCGGGCGGGTCGGCGGCGGAGGTGCCACACCCGAGCGCGGCCTCGGTGCAGGAATAGCGGGTGGTCACCGGCACCCCGAGCACCGCCCTCGCGCGGCGCACCAGCGCCGGCGTCACCGGGCCGCCGCCCACGACGACTCCGCGCAGCGCCGGCAGGGCCGTCCCCGTGCGCTCGGCCTCCGCGAGGACGAGGGCGAGCTGGGTCGGTACGCCGCCGAGGCTGCTCAGCCCGAGCTCGGCGGTCAACCGCAGGGCCACCCCGGGGGACCAGCGGGCGAGCAGCCTCGACGTCGCGCCGCTCTGCAGCTGGCCGGCGAACTTCGTCATGAACCCCAGGTGCGCGAGCGAGGTTCCCGCCAGCAAGCGGCCGCCGCCGCCCCATGCCGTACCCACGTCGGTGGCCCGCACGGCCTGCAGCTGACGCTCGCAGAAGACGGCCCCCCGGGGCAGCCCCGTGGTCCCGCTGGTGAAGACGACGGCGACCGGGCGGTCGGGGTCGGGCGCCAGCAGTGGCGGCGCCTCGCCGTCGACGTTGGACAGGGACAGTGCCGACGGCCCCTCGGCGGCTGGCTCGATCCTCAGAACCTCCGCGGGGCCGCCGATGTCGTCGTACGCCGTGACGAGCAGGCGCGGGGCGGCGAGCGCGAGCAGGCGGGCACGCTGGGCGACCGGCAGCCGTGCGTTGACCGCGGCGGTGACGGCCCCGAGCTTCGCGGTGGCCAGGTAGGCGAGCGGATGGTCGACGCACGTGGGCAGGACCAGCGCCACGACGTCGCCGGCGCGCACCCCGAGCCGGGCGAGCCGGACCGCCAACGCGTCGCTGCAGCGGTCCAGGTCCCGGAAGGTGAGCTGCCACCCGGCACCGGTGAAGGCCGCGCGGTCCGGGTGCTGTCGGGAGGCCTCGCTGGCGAGCGCCGGCAACACCACAGCGGCCTCCCCCACCCGACGCCGGTGTCAGGTCCGGCAGGTGAGCCTCTACCCTGTGCGCCGTGCCCAGCAAGCCCCCCGCGCGCTCGCCGAGCGCGCCGACGAAGGCACGGGTGAAGCTGGGCCCGACGGCCACGCTGCCCGTTGACGGCGGGGGTCCCGAGCAGCAGCGGGAGTTGCGGGCGCAGGGGCAGAAGACCATGCGCAAGCTGCTGGACGCCGGCCGCTGGGTCTTCGACAAGCGCGGCTTCCACGCCGCCCGCGTGGACGACGTCGTCAAGCGCGCCAAGACCTCCCACGGCACGTTCTATCTCTACTTCTCCAACAAGGAGGGCCTCTTCAAAGCCCTCGCCATCGACGCCCTCGACGACATGGGGGGGCTCGTCGACCAGCTCCCCGAGATCACCCCCGACTCCGTGGGGCGGGGCGCGCTGCGTGGGTGGATCAGCCTCTTCTTCGACACCTACGCCCGGCACGGCAGCGTGATCCGCGCCTGGACCGAGGGGGAATTCGTCGACAACGAGCTCGGCGCACTCGGCTCGCAGCTCCTCGGCCGACTTGGTGCGGCGTTGCGCGCGCGGGTCGAGGCCGGTGGCCCGAGCGAGGACGTCGACCCCGCCGTCGCCGGACTCGCCCTGCTGTCACTCCTGGAACGCTTCAACTATCTCGTGCAGTCGCGGCAGGTGCGGTTCGAGCGCGAGGCGATGCTCGACACCCTCGCCGCCGTCGCCCACGCCGGCTTCTTCACCGGCCAGCCCATGGTCGGCATGCGCTCCCCGCTGCGATCGGCGACCCGGCGGTCGGCGACTCCGCGCTAACTCCAGCTAGCCTCACCTGACACGAACGTCAGGGAGGGGCCGCGGGTGCACCTGGAGCCGACGCAGGACCAGCGCGCCCTGCGCGACAGCGTGCGCACCGTGCTGGCTCGCGAGTGCCCGCCGGCTCTGGCGCGGGCAGCGGTGGAAAAGGGCGCGCCGGCGACGGCACTGTGGCAGCGGGTGGGGCAGCTCGGCTGGGTCGCCCTCGCCCTGCCCGAGACCGCCGGCGGGCTCGAACTCGGGCCGGTCGAGGTCTCCGTCGTGGCCGAGGAGCTGGGTCACTGCCTCGCGCCCGTGCCGTGGCTCGCGACCGTCTCGCACTACGCGGCCGTCGTCGCGGCGGCGGGCATCGAAGCGCAGGTGAGTGACCTGCTGTCCGCCGTCGCCGAGGGCCGCACGGGCAGCCTGGCCGTCCGGGAGGACGACACCTCGCCCGTGCCAGCCGTTTTCGCGACGACCGCCAACCGGGTCGCGGGCGGGTGGCGACTGTCGGGGACCAAGACCACCGTGGTCGACGGTGCGACCGCCGACGACCTCGTCGTCGTGGCCGCCGTCGACGGCAGGCTGGCCGGATTCGTCGTCGCCCGCGCCGACACCACCGTGACGCAGGTGCGCACCGTCGACGCGACGCGCGGCTGGGCGGACGTGCGCCTGGTGGACGTCCGCGTTCCTGATGCTCGCGCGTTGGGGGAGCCGGGCAGCGCGGAGACCGACGCCGCGATCCGCCGCGGCCTCGAGCACGCCGTCGCCGCACTTGCCGCCGAGACGGTCGGCGTGTGCCGCGGCCTGCTCGACGCCACCGTCGCCTACGCCTGCGTGCGACACCAGTTCGGCGTACCCATCGGGTCCTTTCAAGCCGTCAAGCACCGCCTCGCCGACGCGCACCTCGCACTCGAGCGGGCGCGAGCCTGCGCGACCTACGCGGCGCTCTGCCTCGCCGAGGACGCGCCCGACCGCTCGCTCGCCGTCGAGGCCGCGGCGGTCGCCGCCGGTGACGCCGCCACCCGGGTGGCCAGGGACGCGCTGCAGACGCACGGCGGCATCGGCTACACGTGGGAGAGCGACCTGCACCTGTGGATCAAACGGGCCAGGGCCAATGCGGTCGTGCTCGGCACCCCGGCCTGGCATCGCCAGCGGGTGGCCGATCTGCTCGGCCTGCCCGCATGATGGTGCCCGCATGACGGTGCCCGCATGACGGTGCCCGCATGACGGTGCCCGCATGACGGTGCCCGCATGACGGTGCCGGCCGCGACGACGGTGCTGGGCGTGGAGGCTCCGTCGCTGCTGGCGCACCTCGGCCTGCGCGTGTCCCCGGCGCAGACCGCCGGCCCGGTCGTCATCGAGGTCGACCCGCGACCCGATCTCGTCAATGCCGCCGGGATGCTGCAGGGCGGCGTGGTGGCCACCCTGATCGACGTGGCCGGCGGCGTCGCCGCCGCGCGGGCGTCCTCGACCCGCACGGTGTTCACCTCCGACCTCACCGTGCACTACCTCGCGGCCGGCCGCGTGGGTCCGGTGCGTGCGGTCGCCGACGTGCTGCGCCGAGGCGACCGTGCCGTCGTCGTCGAGGTCCGTGTCCTCGACGCGGGCGCGGCGGACCGGCTGATGGCCGTCGCGGTCATGACGCTGACACTGGGACAGCCGAGACCGAAAGCGGCTTAGAGGTCCGGGTCGCTGTCGCGCGGCGTCGCGGTCTGCCGCAACGGCTGGCGCAACGGCACAATCATGGAGCTGAAGTCGGCTGTCGCGATGACCCGGTCACCGTCGAGGACCCGGCACTCGACGACCACCAGTTGCCGCCCCGCCCGCAGCACCGAGGCCTCCGCGCGCACGACGTCACCGCGCGGACGACCGAGGTAGCGCACGTGCAGGTCCGCGGTCACGATCGTCTCCCGCCCAGGCTGGAAGCCGCTCCCGACCGCAGCCGCGCTGCCCGCCGCGACGTCGATGAGCGTGGCCAGCGAGCCTCCGTGCAGGTTGCCGGTGCTGTTCAGCGCCGCGTCGGTGACTCCCATGGTGACGACGACCCGCCGCGAGGTCACCTCCACCAGCGTCAGGCCGAGGAAGTGGTGCAGCGGGGCGATGGCCAGCATCGCCGCCATCTGCTCCATCGCCGCCGGGTCCTCCGCCAACGACGGCCGGCCGGCGCCCGAACGACCGGCGCCCGAACCGACGGCGCGCGGCGCCTGTTCGTCGCCCCCATCCGCCGGCATGCGCACACGCTAGCCCGCCGATACCCTGACGCCGATGTCAGGTAAGGCGTCCGGGGCGACGCCGGGATAGGGGGGCCGTGCGCGACCGGGACGCACCGGAGGTGGCGCGCTTCCGGTCGCAGCTGCGAGGCTGGCTGGCGGAAAATCTCGACGAGCCGACGCGGGCGCTCGCGGGCAAGGGGCTGATGCTCGAGCCCGCCGAGGTGGAGCTCGCCCGACGCTGGCAGCGGGCGCTCGACGACGCGGGCTGGAGCGCCGTGAGCTGGCCGCTGGAGTTCGGCGGCCGGGCGGCCGGGGTGCTCGAACAGGCGGCGTACGCCGAGGAACTCGACCGCGCCGGCGCACCCGGGTCGCTCAACCCCATCGGCATGGCCAACATCGCGCCCGCCATCATGACCTGGGGCAGCGCCGAGCAGCAGCGGGAGATGCTGCCACGGATGCGGCGCGGGGACGACATCTGGTGCCAGGGGTTCTCCGAGCCCGAGGCCGGCAGCGACCTCGCCTCGCTGCGCACCACCGCCGCCCGCGACGGTGACCACTACGTCGTTTCCGGGCAGAAGGTGTGGACCACGCTGGCGCAGAGCGCGGACTGGTGCGAGCTGCTCGTCCGCACGGATCCGGGCGCCCCGAAGCACCGGGGGCTATCGGTGCTCATCGTCGACATGCGGCTGCCCGGCGTCGACGTGCGGCCGCTGCGCACGCTGACCGGCGACGCGGAATTCAACGAGGTGTTCTTCACCGACGTCCGGGTGCCGGCCTCGATGTTGCTCGGGCCCGAGGGCGCCGGGTGGAAGGTCGCGATGACCACGCTCAACAACGAGCGCGCCGGTGTGCTCGCCCTCTCACTCGGCACCCGGCGCAAGGTCACCGACCTGCTGCGCGTCGCCGCCGAACCCGACGCCTCGGGCTGGGTCGCCAGCGAGGATCCCGTGGTGCGCCAGGCGCTGATGCGGGCCTGGCTGCACGCGGAGCTGCTCAGCCTGCTCGGCGAGCGCTCCGTCGCCGACGCGGCGCTGGGACGGCCGCCCGGTCCAGAGGCGAGCCTCGGCAAGCTGGTGTGGGCGCACGCGGACGAAGCCACCTGCGCCGCGGCCGAGATCGCGCTCGGCCCCGAGGCCATGACCGGGCCGTTCGGCCGGTCCCGCGTCTATTCCCCCGCGATGTCGATCGCCGGCGGGACCGCGCAGGTCAACAAGAACATCATCGCGACGCAGGTGCTGGGGCTCCCCCGCCAGTGACCCGCTCCGGGCCGCTTGGTTGCCGCTGGCTGCCCGATCAGCCTGCGGGGGTGTCGATGGTCACCGTCTTGGTCTCGAGGAAGGCGTCGAGAACCTGCGGCCCATGCTCACGGCCGAGCCCGGAGCCCTTGTAGCCCCCGAAGGGCGCATTGGGCAACACGGAGAACGTGTTCACGCCGACGGTTCCGGTGCGCAGCCGGCGGCTGACCCGCAGCGCCCGGGCGACGTTCGACGTCTGTACGCCGGCCCCGAGGCCGTAGTCGCTGTCGTTGGCGATCCGGACGGCCTCCTCCTCCGTGTCGAATCCGATCACGGACAGCACCGGCCCGAAGATCTCCTCCCGCGCGATCCGCATGCTGTTGTCGACGTCGGCGAACAGCGTCGGGTTGACGAAGTTCCCGTCGGCAAGGTCACCGTCGGGACGGTCGCCACCCGTGACGAGACGGGCACCCTGCTCCTGGCCGGAGGCGATGTAGCCGACGATCTTCTCGACCTGGCGCTTGTTGATGATCGGCCCGCTCGTCGTCGCCGGGTCGAAGGGGTCGCCCATCTTGATCATGCCGAGCAGCAGCTGCGCCTTGTCCAAGAACTCGTCGTAGATGGAGCGCTCGACCAGCGCCCTGGTGTGGCAGACGCAGCCCTGTCCGGACAGCCCCATCGTCACCATGCCGAAGGCGGTCATCGCCGCCACGTCGAGGCTCGGGCAGTCCGCGAAGACGAGGTTCGGACTCTTGCCGCCGAGCTCCAGCGACACCCGCTTGATGCCAGGGGCGCTCGCCTCGAGCACCCGCGTCCCTACCGGCCGCGAGCCCGTGAAGGTGATCTTGTCGACGCCCGGGTGCGTGATGAGAGCCTCTCCCGCCGGCTCAGCCGGTCCGAGCACCAGATTGAAGACACCCGGCGGCAGGCCGGCCTCCTCGAGCAGCTGCGTCATCCGCAGCACCGTCAGCGACGCATATTCGCTCGGCTTTAGCACGATCGTGCAGCCGGTCGCGAGCGCCGGGGCGACCTTGTTCGCGAACAGCACCAGCGGCGCGTTCCAGGGGATCACGGCCGCCACGACGCCGACCGGCTCCTTGAGCGTGAAGACGAAGGAGTCGGTGCCGGTGTAGGTCGGCAGCGTGTCACCGGCGATCTTGTCGACCCAACCGGCGTGGTATTCGAAGACGTCGGCGACGAAGTCGGCGCCGACGGCATAGAGCCCGGTGAAGGTGATGGGCATGCCGTTGTCCAGCACCTGTAGCCGGTTCAACTCGTCCGCGTGCCGCCGCACGAGCTCGACGACGCGCATGAGGACCGCCTTGCGCTCCCGCGCCTGCATCCGCGGCCACGGCCCCTCGTCGAAGGCGCGACGGGCGGCGGCGACCGCACGGTCGACGTCGTCCGGCGAGGCGACGGCGAAGTCGACGACGTCCTCGTTGGTGGCGGGGTGCACGTGCGTCCAGGCGGTGTCGGCTGTCCCGTCGCTCCACGTGCCGTCCACGAAGAGCTGGCCACCCTTGACGCCCAACGCGTCGCGTTGTCCGAGTACGGAGATGCTCATGACGTGGTGCTCCTCACCGTCGCGGAAGTCCGAGCAGGCGCTCGGAGATGATGTTGCGCTGGATCTCGCTGGAGCCGCCGGCGATGGTGTGCGCGAAGGAGTGCAGCCACCCCTCCTCCCAGGAGCCCGGGAGCACCTGACCGAGCGGTGACGTGATGTCGGCGTCGAAGGCGGCCGGCCCCTGCCACTGCGCCGCGGCGTCGGCCAGGCGCTGGCCGGCCTCGCTGCCGAAGAGCTTGAGGAGCGTATGTTCCGGGGCGTCTTCACCGCGGGCGAACTTCGCGAAGCCCGCGTAGCCGAGAACCTTCATCGCCAGCGCGTCCACGAAGGAGGCGCCGACGTCATCGCGGAAGCGGGCGTCGGCGCCGAGCACGGGTCGCCCGCGCCCCAGCGCGACGAGGGCGAGGACATCGCGCTCTAGTGCGTTCTGCTGGCCCACCCACAGCATCCCGCGCTCATGCCCCAGCGACCCCATCGAGATCCGCCAGCCGTCACCGCGGCCGCCGAGCAGGTTGTCCGCGGCAACGACGACATCGTCGAAGAACACCTCGTTGAAGTCCGCATGCTCGGGGTCGGTGAGCTCCGGAAGCGGACGGACCCGCAGGCCCGGGGCACCCAGGTCGACCACGAGGACGCTGATCCCCTTGTGCTTGGGGGCTTCAGGTTCGGTCCGCACGTAGGCGAGACACCAGTCGGCGTGCTGCGCGCCGGACGTCCAGACCTTCTGGCCGTTGACGTGCCAGCCGTCGGCGAGCAGCTCCGCACTCGTGCGCAGGGCGGCGAGGTCGCTCCCCGCGTCGGGCTCGCTCATCCCGAGGCACCAGGTCACCTCGCCGCGCAGGGTGGGCACGAGCCAGCGCGCGCGCTGGTCGGGGGTGCCGTGCTCCAGCAGGGTCGGCGCGACGACGCCGATGCCCTGGGGATTCAGGGCCCTCGGCAGCCCGCGCCGGGAGAGCTCCTCGAAGTAGGCCAGGGTCTGTGCCGGCGTCGCGTCCCGCCCACCCAGCTCCGGCGGCCAGCCCGGCACGAGCCAGCCGGCGTCGAAGAGCCGGAGCTGCCAGTCACGCGCCCAGCCGGGCAGGTGGCCACTCGAGCGCTTGCGCTCCGCGATGGTCTGCGGCGAGGGCGCATGCGCATCCAGCCACGCGCTCAGCTCGGCCCGGAAGGCCTCGGTCTCCGCGTCGGAGGACAACCGCACGGGGGCACGGTACTTTGCTGACGCCCGTGTCAGCAAAGCTGGCGCCGGGCGGGCGGACATCGGGAGGCAGCGGTGGGCGACGTCCGCAGCGAGGAGCGCGCCGCGCTCGCCGACGGCGTACGGCGAGTGCTCGCGGACCACGGCGGTGCCGCCTATGCCCGGGCCCGGTCCGAGGACCCCGCGCGGGGAAGCGACCCGGCGTGGGAGTCCCTGGCAGTCCTCGGGGTCACCGGCCTGCTCGCGCCGGGCAGCGAAGTGGGGATGGTCGAGGCCGGCGCCGTCGCCGAGGAGCTCGGCCGGGTGGCCTCACCGCTGCCCTGGATCTCCACCGCCATCACCGCGGTGAGCGCCCTCGCGCTCGGCGGGGACCCCGACGGCCTGCTGGCACGCCTGGCCGACGGTGGCTCGATCGGCACGCTGGCGCTGCTGGAGCCGGGATCTCGCTATCGCTGGCGCTCCCCGTCCACGGCAGCCGTCGGGGGACGACTGTCCGGCACCAAGGTGCACGTTCCCGCCCTCCTCGCGGCTGACGTCGTCCTCGTCACCGCCCGGGACGACGACGGGCTCGGGCTGTGGGCGGTGGATCGGCCGACCGACGTCCGGCCCGGGGCCGGTCTGGACGGATCCCGGCCGACAGGGACCCTCGTGCTGCACGCGACGCCGGGCCGTCGGCTTCCGTTGCGCGGGGACCACACGGCGCTCGTGGCTCAGGTGCTCGACCGCACCGTCGCGGCGCTGGTCGCCGACGGCGTCGGGGCAGCGGGGCGGGCCTTCGAGCTGTCGCTGGAGCACGCCAGGACCCGGCACCAGTTCGGCCGACCGGTGGGCTCGTTCCAGGCCGTGCAGCACCTGTGCGTCGACGCGTTCGAGTCGCTGGTGCTGGCGCGCACGGCCTCTGCGCACGCCCTGCGCTGCCTCGACGAGGAGGATCCGACCGAGGCACACCGCGCCGTCGTCATGGCCAAGGCCTGCGCCAGCGCCGCGTTGCCACGCGTGGGGTCGGCGGCGGTGGCGGTCTTCGCCGGGATCGGTTTCACCTGGGAGCACGACGTGGGCCTGCTCTACAAGCGGCTGCTCTCCCTGGCGACCCTGCACGGCGGCGAGAGCGAACAGCTGGCCGAGCTCGGTGCGCTGGTGCTCGGGCCCACGCTCACCCCGGCATGACCTGACCCGCGTCGACGCAGAGCACCTGGCCCGTGATGAGGCGGGCGTCGTCGCTCGCGAAGAAGACCGCCGTACCGGCGATGTCCTCCGGCTCGAGGGTCGTCCGCATCGCCGTCATGAACGAGATGATGCCCAGGAACTCCGCGGGCACCTGCTTCTTCGTCGCCTCGGTCATCGTCACGCCGGGAGCGATGCAGTTGACGGTGATGCCGTACTTGCCGAGCTGCGCCGCCATGAACTTGGTCAGCCCGATGATGCCCCACTTGGTCTGGGAATAGGAGAAGCTGCCGACCTCGTGGAACGTCTCGTCGCCCATCGGCGGCAGCGTGTAGATGTAGGCGGCGCCGGAGCTCTGGTTCACGATGCGGCCGCGACCCTTCGCCACCATGGTGGGGGCTACCGCCCGGGTCATGAGCCAGGCGCCGTGCAGGTTGACGTCGAAGACCTTCTTCAGGTAGTCGAAGTCATTGTTGGTGTTGTCGATATCGTGGTAGAGCGCGGCATTGTTGATGAGCACGTCGATGGTGCCGAACCGCTCCACCGTCTGGGCCGCGCAGTCCTTCGCGGACTGCTCGTCGGCGATGTCCGTGCGCACCCAGACGACCTGGCCCTGACCGCCGAGCTCCGCCATGGCCTTGCCCGCGCGTTCCTCGGAGAGCTCGGCGATGACGACCTTGGCTCCCTCGGCAAGGAAGCGCTCCGCGTGCGCCTTGCCGATGCCCTGGCCCGCGCCGGTGATGATCGCGACTCTGTCCTGCAGGCGTCCCATGGTGCTCCCTCTCGTCGTTGGATCGTGCCGGTCGTGCACGAGCGCTCCGGCGGGTGTCAGCCGTCCGTCATTGCCGCGTGAGCAACAGGCAGCCGGCCAGCGGTCCCCCACCCGCCGCCGCGACCGCCACCCGCACCGGGGTCGGGAGCTGACGCCCGCCCGCCCGGCCCATGAGCTGCACCACGGCCTCGTGCAGGTGTCCGAAGCCATGCAGTCGACCTGCGGACAGCTGGCCGCCGCTGGTGTTCAGCGGCAGCTTGCCGTCGCGGGCGACGCGGTCACCGCCCTCGAGGAAGGGGCCGCCCTCCCCCTGGCCGCAGAAGCCCAGCGCCTCGAGCCACGCCAGGGTGAGGAAGCTGAAGCCGTCGTAGAGCTGCGCGGTGTCGACGTCGCCCGGCGTGAGATCGGTGCGGGACCACATCTGCGCGGCGGCGTCACGGCAGGCGAACGTCGTGAGGTCGTCCCACTGGTCCCACGAGGGGCGGCCCCGCAGGGCGGTGCCCATGGCCTCGAAGCGCACCAGGGGATGCGGGGCATCGGCGGCCGTGTCGACCGAGGAGACCACCAGCGCCGTGGAGCCGTCGCAGGGGGCGTCGCAGTCGTAGAGCACGAACGGCGTAGAGATGACCCGGGCGGCGAGGTAGTCCTCCAGCGTCAGCGGGTCGCGATAGACGGCGTTGTCGTTCAGCGCGGCGTTGCGGCGAGCCGTGAGCGCGACCTGCCCCAACTGCTCGCGCGTCGTGCCGTACTCGTGGAAGTGCCTGGCGGCATAGAGGGCGAGCCAGTTGGCCGCGGAGAAGGCACCGAAGGGCAGCGACCACTGCAGGAACCCGTCGACTCGCCCCGGCGCGCCACCCGGGCCCGGGGCACCCATGCCGATGCTCGCCCGGCCACCGTCACCCTGCGCGCTGCCCTCCGTCACGGTGCGGTAGACGAGGACGTGGCGCGCGAGACCCGCCGACACCGCCATGACCGCGTTGGTGACGGCGGACAGCTGAGCCGGCCCCTCTGGCCCGGCACCGTGCCAGCCGAGCTCGAGGCGCAGGGCGTCCTGCAGCTCCGGTGTGCCAGGGCCGCTGAAGCCGGCCGGGGCCGCCATGGCTCCCGGATAACTCGCGAGCCCGTCGATGTCGCGGGGCGTGAGCCCCGCATCGGCGATCGCCTGCAGGCACGCGTCGAGGGTGAGGTCGAGTTCCGTGCGGCCGAGGCGGCGGCCGACCTGTGACTGCCCGACCCCGCGGACGAACGCCGCCGACTCCGGCTTCGTGGTCACGCGCCGGGCCCCTCGGGGTCCGGCTCGAACAGCGGCACCCAGATGTCGTCGTGCTGCTCGAAGACGACCCGGACCGCCATGCCGATCCACACATCGGCAGGCGGCAGTCCGACGATGTTGGTCATGAGCCGCACCTCGGGCTGCTCGACCAGGGCGACCAACGCGACGACGTACGGCGCCGGCATGGTCGGATTCCAGCTCTGCTGGTTGACGGTCGCGCTCAGCACGTGGCCGCGCCCGCTCACCGGCTCGGGCGCGATGTCGCGGGAGAGGTCGCGGGGGCAGACCGGGGTCGGGGGGTGCAGGTAGTAGCCGCAGGCCTGACAGCGCTGCAGGACGAGCTCGCCGCGGCTACCGCCGGTCCAGAAGGGCTCCGTCAACGCGGTGGTGCGGGGCAGCAGCCGGAAGGGCTTCGCCGCGGCGGCGGGACCGCTCACGCCTGGGCACCGCCCGCGCGGACGCTCACTCCGTCTCGGGTGGCTCCGCGGAGTCGAAGCCGCGCCGGGCCACGGGCAGCGCCTCCACGGCGGGGAGCACCCCGAACGAGGGCTGGGTCAGCATGACCGCTTCGGCCACCTCGGCCCACGTCGCACCCACCTCGCGCGCGAGCCGCGCGTGCCGCTCGATCCCGGGGAGGTTGCGGATGCCGGTGGTGCAGGCGAGCCGCACCAGCTCGTGGGTCTTGCGGTCCAGCGCGGTCAGCGACTCCAGCTGTCCGAGCCACTCGCTCTGCACGCGGTGCAGCGCCGGGAAGACCTCGTCGAGCAACGCCTCGTAGGGAAAAGACCAGTCGGCGTCGTCGTCGATGCGCGGCTCGGTCACCGGCTCTCCCTCCGGGGCAGCTTGGGACGGGTGACAGTCTCGCACCCCCGCCGCCCCGCCCCGCCGGCCCCACCGCCCTCAGGCCTTGTGCACGAGCGTCATGACGGCCGTGAGCACGTGCTCCCCGCGCTGGTTGCGGTATTCGGTCTCGGAGGAGATGAAAGTCATCGTGCTGCCGCCCGAGCTCGTCTTCTCGTAGAGGTCGCTGATGCGCCCCGTGGCGTCCAGGGTGTCCCCGACGAGCACGGGCGCGTGGTAGGTGAACGACTGCTCGCCGTGCAGGATCAAGCCGCCCGTCCGCATGAGGCTCCCGATGACCTCCATGACCGGGTTCGACCCCGGCTGCTCGCTCGGTGGCTGAACCTCTGGGAACGAACCCCAGTTCGCCCAGCCGAAGCCGAAGGTCGGCGGCGCGGGGATGCCGTCGAAGCCCGCTGCCGTGGCGGCGCGGGGGTCCTGGTAGATGGGGCTGTCGCTCTTCACCGCCCTGGCGAAGTTGCTGACCGGGCCACGCTCGAGCACCACCGTCGAGGGGGCGAGCTTCTTGCCGATGAGGCTGGTATCGACCATGGCCGCAGGCCCTTCTTCGCGTTGCTCGACCCTGACACGCTTGTCAGGGATCTCCGGCGCTGCGTACCGTAGCCAGGGCGACGACCGGGTGGCAAGGACGTCACCGACGGGTCACGGGACGCAGACGACAGGAGACGGCGCATGGGCCTGCTGGACGGCAAGGTGGCCATCGTGACGGGCGGCGGTCGGGGGGTCGGCCGGGGCGAGGCGGTGCTGCTCGCGGCGCACGGGGCGAAGGTGGTGGTCAACGACCTCGGCGGCTCGACCGTCGGCGACGGCGCCGACAAGGCGCCGGCCGAAGAGGTCGTCGACGTCATCACGGCGGCCGGTGGGCAGGCCGTCGCGAACTACGACGACGTCTCGGACTTCGCGGGAGCCAAGAACCTCCTCGACCAGGCTGTCGACACCTATGGCCGGCTGGACGTGCTCGTGAACAACGCGGGGATCCTGCGGGATCACATGCTCTTTTCGATGACCGAGGACGAGTTCGACGCGGTGATCCGGGTGCACCTCAAGGGCACGTTCTGCACGAGCCAACACGCCGCCACCTATTGGCGGGCGGAGTCCAAGGCCGGCCGCCAGCCCAAGGCCAGCATCATCAACACCGTGTCGAGCGCCGGCCTGCAGGGCAATCTCGGCCAGACGAACTACGGAGCGGCCAAGGCCGGAATCGCCGCCATGACCATCATCCATTCGCTCGAGCTGGCGCGCATCGGGGTGCGCGCCAATGCCATCGCCCCGGGCGGGATGACCCGCATGGTGGGCACGATCCGGGCCGACGCGCCCCCGCCGAGGCACCCGGAGGACTACGAGGAGTTCGACCCCATGAACCCGGGCAACTCCGCGCCCATGGTGGTGTGGCTGGCCAGCGACGAGGCGCAACACGTGACGGGCCAGGTGTTCCGCGCCGTCGGCAACACGATCACCCACTACGTCCCCTGGCAGCTCGGCGCGAGCGTCAGCAGCAAGGACAAGGGCCAGTGGGACCCCACCGCGATCGGCGCCGCGGTGAACGCCGCGATCTTCCATTCCCGCCACCCCGGCCTCGACATGGGGCGCTGAGGCTCCGCCCACGCCGGCCCACGCCGGCCCACGCCGGCCCACGCCGGCCCACGCCGGCCCACGCCGGCAGCCGGTCAGCCAGCCGGGTGGAAGACCGGCAGGGTGACGTCATCGGTCTCCCGGCGAAAGCTGATCTGCAGGGCCATGTCCACGTGCAGCTCGTCGAAGGGGCAGTCGACGATGTTGGTCATCATCCGGGGCCCCTCCTCGAGGTCGACGATCGCCGCGACGTAAGGCACCCGGGTGCCGAACGGCGGCAGGTCGTTGCTGTAGACGACGGACCAGGTGTAGAGGGTCGCGCGGCCGCTGGCCGTCTCCCAGTCGACCCGCTCGCTCCAGCAGTAGGGGCAGAACGAGCGCGGGTAGAAATGGGCTCGGCCGCAGTCGGCGCAGCGCTTGATGAGCAATCGGCCCGCTCTGCACGCCTCCCACCAGGGGCGGGTGCCGTCGTCGATGGTCGGGAGGTCGAAACGCGGGCCCGCCGGAGCGGTCACGACACGCGCGAGGGCAGCGCCACCGAGGCGTCTCCACTCACGACGACGACGTCGGAGCCCCCGACCTCCTGGTGCACCTCCACGTCGTAGTCCACGAACGAGCGTCCGTCCTGCTCGCGCTTCGCGCGCGCGACGATGCGCGTCGACAGCGGGTTGTCCGGCCACGTCTGCTTGGTGAAGCGAACCCGCAGGGACGTCACGTTGCCCACCCCGACGAGGTCCTCCAGCGTGCTCGCCAGGAAGCCCATCGAGAGCATGCCGTGGCCGAAGACGCTGGGCAGGCCTGCCTTCTGTGCCTTCGGTTCGTCGTGGTGCATCGGGTTGAAGTCGCCTGAGGCGCCGGCATATTGGACGAGGTCCGTCCGGGTGAGCACGTGGGTGCGCGGCGGCGCCTCCTCGCCCTCCTTGACGTCTTCGAAGAAGAGCTTCTGCTCGCCCACCGTTTGCTCCCGAGGTTCGCGACAGCGGGGCCGTCCCGCCCCGCCTTTGCTAGTCCGTGGGTGACACGCTTGTCAACGCGTGCCCGCGCACCGCCGGACTGTGACGCTCGTGTCAGTCTCTCGGTGCACCCACCGGAAGGAGGAGCGACGTGGAACTGGGATACACCCCGGCGGACGAGGCCTTCCGCGCCGAGCTGGGCGCCTGGCTCCAGGGCCACCTGCCGCCCGAGGTACGCCGCGCACGGCCCGGCGAGCTGCTGCGCAACGGCGGGGCCGACGGGGAGGTCCCCACCTGGAGCCGCCGGTGGCAGGCGGAGCTCTTCGAGGCGGGGTGGCTGGTCCCCCCCTGGCCGCGCCGGCTCGGCGGGTGTGACGCCTCACCCCAGCAGACGCTGGTGTATTTCGAGGAGATGGCGCGACTGCAGGCGCCGCGGACAATGAACTTCCAGGGGCTGTCGATCGTCGCCCCCACGCTTCGCGAGTTCGGCACCCCCGAGCAGCAGGAGCGCTGGCTGGTGCGGGCCCTGCGCGCCGACGACCTGTGGTGCATCGGGATGAGCGAGCCCGGTGCCGGCAGCGACCTGGGGGGCCTGGCCACGCGCGGCGAGGTGCACGACGACGTCATCGTGCTGACCGGGCAGAAGGTCTGGACCTCCAGCGCGCACCACGCCGACTGGTGCATGGTCTATTGCCGCACCGATCCGGACGCGCCGAAGCACCGGGGCATCAGCGTTGTGGCCGTCCCCATGCGCTCCCCCGGCATCGACGTGCGCCCGTTCCCGCACCTCACCGGCCAGGTCGACTTCGCCGAGGTCTTCTTCACCGACGTCGCGGTCCCCCGCTCGCACGTCCTCGGCACGCTGGGAGACGGTTGGCGGGTCACGATGGGGTCACTGGCACACGAGCGTGGAGGTCTGTGGGTGCAAGGCGTCGCCGGGCTCGAGTCGCTCTCGGCGCAGCTGCGTGAGCTCGCCAGGACCACGGGGCGCGCCGGCGACCCCGTCGTACGCATCGAGTTGGCCAAGGTGCACGAGCAGGTGCAGACCCTCAAGTGTCTCGGCTACAAGGGTTTCGCTTCCTTCGCCCAGCAGTCGAGCTCCCCGGAGCACTCGCTGCTGAAGCTGGCGCAGGCCGAGACCTACAAGGCCCTGGCCGAGCTCGGGACCCTGCTCCTCGGGCCCTACGGGCCGGTCCTCGACGAGCCGGACCGGGGCGCCGACGGACACTGGCCGATGACCTTCTTCACGTCCTTCGCGGCGACGATCGCGGGCGGCACCAGCGAGATCCAGCGCACCATCATCGCCGAGCGGGTGCTCGGGCTCCCCCGGGCCAAGACCGGGAGGACAGCATGACCGCCTACGAGACCCTGCGCTACGAGGTGAGCGACGGCGTCGCGTGGGTCACGCTGGACCGCCCAAAGGTCCACAACGCCTTCAACGCGGCGATGCAGCGCGAGCTGCGCGCCGTCTGGCGGGGGATGCGCCACGACGACGAGGTCCGGGTGGCGGTCCTCACAGGCGCCGGGGAGAAGGCCTTCTGCACCGGGATCGACCGCACGGAGACGATGGGGGGCACGTCGGCCGCCCCCCCCGGCGGCGAGCGGATGGTGGGCAGCGGCTCGACGCCGTTCCACTTCGACGACCCGGGGGACAACATCGGCCCGAAGTCCTGCGACCTCTGGAAGCCGGTGATCGCCGCCGTCAACGGGATGGCCTGCGGCGGGGCGCTCTACATGCTCGGCGAGGTCGACGTCGTCATCGCGGCGGAGACCGCCAGCTTCTTCGATCCGCATGTGACCTACGGGATGGCCGCCTCCTTCGAGTCGATGCACATTCTGCAGAAGATGCCGTTGGGTGAGGTGCTGCGCATGCAGCTGGCCGGGGCACACGAGCGGGTGAGCGCGCGCCGGGCCTACGAGGTGGGCCTGGTCTCGGAGGTGGTCCCGCTGGCCGAGCTGCACTCCGCGGCCGACCGGTTCGCCCGCGTGGTCGCCGCTGCGCCGCCGCTGGCCGTGCAGGCGACCGTGCGGGCCACCTGGGCCGCGCACGACCTCGGCCGGCGCGACGCCGTCGCCCTGGGCTATGCCTACGTCGGGCTGGGCACCGACAAGGCCTCTCTCGCGGCGGGTCAGTCGTCCTTCGCCGCGGGCACGCGAGTGGATTGGAGACTGCGGTGAAGGCGGTTGCCATCGTGGGGGCGGCGCTGTCGGACTGCGGGCGGGTCGACACGCTGACGCCGTTCGACCTGCACGCGCAGGCGTCGATGCGGGCCCTGGCCGACGCGGGGCTCGGCAAGGATGACGTCGACGGTTTCGCCTCCACCGGGACCGGGGTGCTCGCCCCGGTGGAGGTCGCCGAGTTCCTCGGGCTGCGCCCGACCTACGTCGACTCGACCGGCGTCGGCGGCGGCACGTGGGAGGTGATGGTGGAGCACGCGATGGCGGCGATCCAGGCCGGCATCGCCGAGACCATCCTGATCGCCTACGGCTCCACCGCACGGGCGGACCTCAAGAAGGGGTTGCGAGGGGCCAACCTCGCCTTCGGCGCCCGCGGCCCGGCACAGTTCGAGGCGCCCTGGGGCCACACCCTGATCGCCAAGTACGCGATGACCGCGCGCCGCCACATGGCGCAGTACGGCACCACGATCGAGCAGCTGGCGAACATCGCCGTGGACACCCGCGCCAACGCTGGTCTCAACCCCGACGCCTACTACACCGACCCGATCACCGTCGACGACGTCCTCGGTGCCGCCATGGTCGCCGACCCCTTCACCAAGCTGCACTGCTGCATCCGCTCCGACGGGGGCGGCGCCGTGGTGGTCACCAGCTCCGAACGCGCCCGCGACCTCGCGAAGGCGCCGGTCCTCGTCCTCGGGAGCGGCGAGGTCAGCAACACCACGACGATGAGCGAGTGGGAGGACTTCACCGTCTCCCCCGCCGCCGTCTCCGGCCGTCTCGCTTTCGAGCGCGCCGGCCTCACGCCCGCCGACGTCGACGTCTGCCAGTTCTATGACGCCTTCACGTCCATGGTGCTGCTGACGTTCGAGGCGCTGGGCTTCTGTGCCCCCGGCGAGGCAGGCCCCTATCTCGAGGGCGGCACGATGCGGGTCGGCGGCCGGATGCCCACCAACACCGACGGCGGCGGTCTGTCGAGCTGCCACCCGGGGATGCGCGGCATGTTCCTGCTCGTGGAGGCCGTGCGCCAGCTGCGAGGGGAGGCCGGCCCGCGCCAGGTGCCCGACGCGCGCGTCGCGTGCGTGAACGGCACCGGCGGGTGGTTCTCCTCGGCCTCGACGATCCTGCTCGGCCGCGACTGATGGACTTCCGCCTCACCGCGGACGAGAAGGCGCTCCGGGGCGCCGCCCGGTCGCTGCTCGCGCGCGAGTCGCCGCCGTCGCTCGCGCGGGCGCGCTACAGCGACACCGGCGCTCCCGCGGCGGCCCTCTGGACGGCCGTGACGGAGGCCGGCTGGCTCGGGCTGCTCCTGGCCCCGGCGGCCGGCGGCCTCGGCCTTGGCGTGGTCGAAGCCGCACTGGTCTGCGAAGAGGTCGGCCGGGCGCTCGCCCCCGTCCCGGTGTGGGAGACGGCGGCGCTGGCGGCTCCGCTGCTGGCCGCGGGCGGCGGCGACGCCGCCGCCGAGCGCCTCATCGGCGGAGCCCGCGCCACTGCACCGACAGTGCCTGGCGAGATCACGGTGGGCCCTGGTGGGCGGCTGTCCGGCACGCTGCAGCTCGTGCCCGAGGCCCACCTCGCCGAGCTGATCGTCGTCCCCGCCGGTGGCACCGTCTGGGTGGTCGAGGCGCAGGCGGCGACGCTCGTCACCCACGACTGCCTCGACCGCACCAGGGTGCTCAGCGACGTCGTCCTCGACGGCACCGCCGCCGCGACCGCGGGCCGGCTCGAGGCCGAGACCCTCGCGCACGCCACTGCGACCGCCACCGTGACGCTGGCCGCCGAGACCCTGGGTACGGCGAGGGCGCTGCTGGACACGACCGTCGCCTACGTCGGGGTGCGCGAGCAGTTCGGCGTACCCGTGGGGTCTTTCCAGGCCGTCGCGCACAAACTCGCCGACGTGCTGGTCGGCCTCGAGCGGGCCTGGGCGGCGACCTATCACGCCGCGATGTGCCTCGACGCCCGCGCGCCGGACGCCGCCCGGGCTGTCGCGGTCGCGGCGGCGGCCACCGGTGACGCGAGCCGGCAGGCCGCGAGGGACGCGGTGCAGTGCCACGGGGGCATCGGCTACACCTGGGAGCACGACCTGCACCTCGCCGTGCGCCGGGTCTACGCCGACGAGCCGCTGCTCGGCAGCTCGGCGCAGCACCGCGCCCGCCTGGCCGACCTCCTGGAGGTGTGAGCGTGGTTGATGACCTGTGGGCCGGCGTCGACAGGCTGTTCGGCGAGCGGCTGCTGGGACCCGACGACGCGCTCGAGCAGACGCTGGTGGCCAGCCTCGAGGCCGGCCTGCCGGGCATCGCCGTGTCGCCGGTGCAGGGCAAGCTGCTCAACCTGCTGGCCCGCATGGTCGGGGCCCGCCGGATCCTCGAGGTCGGCACGCTCGGCGGTTACAGCGCGCTGTGGCTCGCCCGGGCGCTGCCCCCGCAGGGCCGGCTGGTGACCCTCGAGCTCGACCCGCACCACGCGGAGGTGGCGCGGGCCAACCTCGAGCGCGCCGGGGTCGCGGACCGGGTCGAGGTGGTGGTGGGGCCGGCGATCGAGTCACTGCGGGGCCTGCCCGGCGACCAGCCCTTCGATGTCGTCTTCATCGACGCCGACAAGCCGGGCAACCCCGCCTACTTCGCCGCGGCCCTGCGCCTGACCCGGCCGGGATCGGTCCTCGTCGTCGACAACGTCGTGCGCCAGGGGCGCATCGTCACGCACCCGGACGACCCGGCCGTCATGGGCGTCCTCGAGCTGCTGGATCTCGTCGCCGCGGAGCCGCGGGTGGACGCGACCGCCCTGCAGACCGTCGGGACCAAGGGACATGACGGGCTGCTGGTGGCCCTCGTGACCGCGTGACCCTGGCCACGCTCAGCCGGCGAGGACCTCCAGCACGACGGCCATGCCCATGCCGCCGCCGGCGCACATCGTGGCGACCCCCAGGCCGCCGCCCCGGCGGCGCAACTCGTGCACGAGGGTCACCACGATGCGGGCACCGCTGCACGCCACCGGGTGGCCGAGTCCGATGGCACCGCCGTTGACGTTGACGACGTCGTGGCCGAAACCGAGCTCGCGCGAGCAGGCGACGGCCATGGAGGCGAAGGCCTCGTTGATCTCGACGAGCGCGACGTCCTGCGCGCGCACCCCGGCGCGGGCCAGCGCCTTGGGCACGGCGACGGTCGGCGCCAGGCCGGTACGCCGTGGCTCGACCCCGCAGGCCGCCCAGCCCCGGATCACCGCCAGCGGCGCGAGCCCCCGCTCCTCGGCGTACGCCGCGTCCGCGACGACGAGGGCAGCCGAGGCGTCGTTGAAGGACGAGGAGTTGCCCGCGGTCACCGTCCCGTCGGTCGCGAAGAGCGGGCGCAGCGCCGCGAGCCGCTCCGGCGAGGTGTCGCGGCGGGGGTGCTCGTCGGTGTCGAAAAGGCTGCTGCCTCCGCGCTTGTCGCGGAGCTCGACGCCCACGATCTCGCCGGCGAAGCGACCGGAGTCGATGGCAGCGACGGCCCGCGCGTGCGAGTGGTAGGCCCAGTCGTCCTGCTCCGCCCGCGTGATGCCGCACTCGCGCGCAGTGTTCTCACCGACCGTAATGCCCATGTTGGTGGCGGGCGCTTCGGGGGTCTCGGGGTGCGTCATCGACATCCACGGCGAGATGCCCCCGAAAGGCTCGGGACTCGTCAGGTAGGTGCGCGGGGTCTGCGTCATCGACTCGGCGCCACCGGCGACGGCGACGCGGGTCATGCCGGCGCGGATGTCAGCGGCCGCAGTCGTGATCGCCTGCATGCCGCTCGCGCAGTGCCGCTGCACCGCGAGCCCTGGCGTGTCGGGGGGGAGGCCGAGGTCCACCGCGACGTAGCGCGCGATGCAGCCACCTCCGTGCATCACCTCACCGAGGACGACATCGTCGACGTCGTCCGGCGGCGCGCCGGAGCGCTTGAGCGCCTCGGCGACGGTGGTCGCGGCCACCTGCTGGATCGGGGAGCGCGCGAGGGCGCCCTTGCGGGCGTCGGCGATGGGCGTGCGTACGGCGGAGAGGAGGACGGCGTCGCCCATGGGTGGTGGCCTCCGGTCGGCGGGTGGGGTGGGCGGGACGTGCGAGGCGGGTGCCCGCTGCGAGGGTCAGGAGGGGTCGAAGAGCACGGGGAGGCTCGTGGGCGACCGGAAGGTGAGCCCGTGGATGTGCGGGTCCTCGGCGTCCGGGTCCAGCCGGAGGCCGGGCAACCGGTCCAGCACCGCGTCGAGCACGACCCGCGTCTCCAGCCGGGCGAGGTGCATGCCCAGGCAGAGGTGCGGGCCGGCGGCGAAGCTGATGTGCTGCTTGGGCTCGCGGAAGATGTCGAACGTGTCCGGATCCGACCACCGGGTGGGGTCGCGGTTGGCGGCACCGAGCGAGACACCCACGGTCGAGCCGGCGGGAATCGTCGTACCGCACACGTCGACGTCGTGCGCGGCGGTGCGCATGATGAACAGCAGTGGCGGCTCGATGCGCAGGGCCTCCTCGATGGCTTGCGGGAGCAGCGACCGGTCGGCGCGCACGGCCTCGAGCTGGTCGCGGTGCGTCAGGAGCAGGTGGATGAGGTTGCCCGAGGATCGGTAGGTCGTCTCGGCCCCGGCCGGCAGCAGGAGGCAGAGGAACGGGTAGATCTCGTCGTCCGCGAGCCGGTGGCCGTCGACCTCGGCCTGGGTCAGCTGGCTGATGAGGTCGTCCCGGGGGTCGGCGCGCCGGGCCGTCACCACCTGGGAGAAGTAGTCCCGCAGGGCCGCGCTGGCGGCGACGCCACGCTCCCAGTCGGCACCGACCCCGATGAGCTCGATCGACCACCGCTGGAACTTCGGCCAGTCCTCGTCCGGCAGGCCGAGGATCCGGGCGATGACCTTCACGGGGAAGGGGAAGGTCAGCGAGCGGACCAGGTCGGCGCGGCCGAGCGGCGCGATGCGGTCGACCAGCTCGCGCACCGTGTCGGTGATGAGCGTGTCTCCCCATCTCTGCAGCATCCGGGTGCGGAAGGCCCGGGCGACGAGGGCGCGGTGGCGGGGGTGCTCGGGGGCGTCCATCTCGAGGATCGTGTGACCCATCACCTGGCCCATCACGGCGGCGTAACCCGCGGAGCTGAAGCCCTCGTTGTCGGCCAGCACCTGGCGCACCGCGTCGTAGCTGAAGACCGTGTACATGTCCGGCTGCCGGGCCATCCCGGCCTCGTGGACGACGCCGAACTCCGCGGCGAGGTCGATCACCTTGACCGGGTTGGCCTCACGCTGGATGGCCAGGTCGGGATAGGGGTCGCGGACGTCACCGGCGATGTCGCCTGCGTCCTGCGGGTCGTAGAGGAGGTCGTCCTCGACCGCGTGGCTGGCCGGCTGTGCCATGGGACCTCCGTCGTCGGTGCGGTTGTCTTCTAGACTGACATGGGCGTCAGCCTGGAGTAAACAGCGGCGCGTCGACGGCCGCGTGACCTGACACGCATGTCATGCCAGACTGCGGCTGCCGCGCGACCCCGAGGAGAGGATCACCCGCTCATGAGCTCGCTCGACGGCAAGGTCGCCATCGTCACGGGCGCCGGCCGCGGACTCGGCCGCGCGCACGCGCTCCTGCTGGCCAAGGAGGGTGCCCAGGTCGTCGTCAACGACCTCGGTGGTGAGTGGGACGGTTCCGGGGCCGATGACAGACCTGCGCAGCAGGTGGTCGCCGACATCGAGGCGCTCGGGGGCAAGGCCGTCGCGAACTACGACAGCGTCTCCTCCTGGGATGGGGCGCGACGGCTCGTGGACCAGGCGGTCGAGACCTTCGGTGACCTCAACATCCTCGTGAACAACGCGGGCATCCTGCGCGACAAGATGAGTTTCAACATGAACGAGTCGGACTGGGACTCGGTCATCGACGTCCACCTCAAGGGGCACTTCGCGCCGAGCCGCTTCGCCGCCGCCTACTGGCGATCCCGGGCCAAGGCCGGGGAGCAGGTCTACGGCCGCGTCATCGGCACCGCCAGCGAGTCGGGGCTGTTCGGCAATGCCGGCCAGGCCAACTACGCCGCCGCCAAGGCCGGCATCGCCGCGATGGGCATCGTGCTCGCGCGCGAGCTCGTCAAGGTTGGTGTGACCGTCAACACCATCGCCCCCCGCGCCCGCACCCGGATGACCGAGCTGACGTTCTCCGGTTTCGGGACCACGGAGGCCACCGGCTTCGACCAGCTCGCGCCGGAGAACGTCTCGCCCCTCGTCGCCTGGCTGGCCGGCCCCGACGCCGCGGACGTGACCGGGCAGGTCTTCGTCGTCTGGGGCGACGAGGTGCAGCTGGCGCGCGGCTGGGAGGCGGTCGGCCGGCTCACCAATGGCGGCGCCGCTTTCACCGTCGAGCAGATCGGCGCGCGCAAGGCCGAGCTCTTCGCGCACCGGCCGACCGGACTTCCGCCCTTCGGCGTTCCCCTCGCGGACGTCCTGCAGGCCTGAGCCATGGCGGTGCTGCCCGACCAGCTGCGCTGGCTGGCGGAGCAACACCCGGACGCCGTGGCCTACGAGGTCGCCGGTGTCGGGGCGCTCACGGCGACGGCCTGGCACCGCGACTCCTCGCGGCTGGCCCGGGGCCTCGTGGCGCGCGGGATCCGTCCGGGCGCCCGCGTGGCGCTGCTGCTCCCGCAGACCGCCGGGCTCCGGTTCGTCGTCGCCTACGCCGCGATCCACAAGGCCGGCGGCGTCGCCGTACCGGTCAACGTCCGGCTTTCGCCGCCCGAGGTGGCGCGCCTGCTCGAGCACTGCGGCGCGAGGCTCGTCGTCGTCTCCCCCGGGCTGCGGCACCTCGCGGGGGACGAGCTGCCGGTGCTCGACACGGAGACGGACTGGGAGGCGTCCCTGCACCCCGACGGCTCCGACCTGCAGGTGCCGCGCGGCTCCGACGATCTCGCCGAGCTGCTCTACACGAGCGGGACGACCGGGGCCCCGAAGGGCGTGGAGATCGAGCACGGGAACGCGGCCCTGCGGATGCTCGCCCGGCCGACCTGGACCGGTGCCGCCTGGCTGCACGCCAGCCCGCTGTCGACCTTCGCCGGTCTCACCTTCGTCTATCAGCCGATGCGGATGGGGATGCGCACGCTGCAGATGCCCGCCTTCGACGTCGGGGACTGGCTCGATCTGGTGGAGCGCCAGCGTCCACCCGCGGCGTTCCTCGTGCCGGCGATGGTCGAGCTGCTGCTGGCCTCCGGGCAGCTGGCGGGCCGGGACCTGTCCAGCCTCGCCGTGGTCTCCGTCGGCTCGGCCCCCGCGGCGCCGGCGACGCTGCTGCGCCTGCAGGACGCGCTGCCCGAAGCGGCGATCACCAACAGTTACAGCATGACCGAGGCCGGTACGACGTATTGCATGCTCCCGAAGGGTGAGCTGCGCAAGCGGCCGGGCTCGGTCGGCAAGCCGCTGCCCCCCGCGGAGATCCGCGTCGTCGACGAGCAGTCGGAGGAGGTGCCGCGGGGGGTGACCGGAGAGATCGTCATCAAGCCGGCGGGGCGGCCCCGGCGTTATCACCGCGACCCCGAGGCGACGGCGGCCCTCTACCGCGGGCAGTGGCTGCGCACGGGCGACCTCGGGCACCTCGACGACGACGGCTACCTCTTCGTCACCGGCCGGGCCAAGGACGTCATCATCCGCGGCGGCAACAACGTGCACGCCTCCGACGTCGAGGCGGTGCTCTACGAGCACCCAGCCGTGCGCGAGGCAGCCGTGGCGGCGATCCCGCACGCCGTGCTCGGCGAGGACGTCGCGGCGTACGTCGTGCTGACCGACGGCGCCGCGACCACGCCCGAGGAGCTCATCGCCTTCGCGCGCGGGCGACTGGCGGACTACAAGGTGCCGCGGCTGGTCGAGCTGCGACGCGAGCTCCCCCGCAACGCCACCGGCAAGGTGCAGAAGCGCGATCTCCACCCGAGGACGCCCTGACTCCCCGGTGAGCCGCGGGGCTGGGAGGCTGTGGGTGGTTCAGGCCGGCTGGAGGTCCGGGGCGGGACCGAGCATGAGGTCGGCGACGCGGGCCCGCTGCCAGCCCTGCCGGCCGAGCAGCAGGTCATTGGCCTTGGCCCGCTTGTAGAACAGGTGCGCGTCGGCGTCCCAGGTGAAGCCGACGCCACCGTGGATCTGGATGCCCTCACCGGTGACGTGCACCGCCGCCTCCCCCACCCACGACTTCGCCATCGCCGCGGCGACTTCCCGATCCGGGGCGTCGGTGTCGGAGGCCCAGGCGGCGTAGTGGGTGGCGACGCGGGCCAGCGTCACGTCGCGGACCATGTCGGCGGCGAGGTGCTTGACCGCCTGGAAGGAGCCGATGGGACGGCCGAACTGCACCCGGCTCTTCGCGTAGTCGGCGGACTGCGCGACGGCCGCGTCGCAACACCCGACCAGCTCGGCGCAGAGCATGACCGCGGCGTCGTCGCACACGCGTCGCCACAGCGCCGTCTGGTCCCCCTCCGGGTTGAGCCGACGGGCCGGTCGGGACACGAGCTCGAGGCGGCTCCAGGCCCGGGTCGGGTCGAGGCCCGGCACCGGGGTGGCACCGGGGTTCTCGACGAGGAAGCCCGCGAGGCCGCTGTCGTCCCGGGCGACGACGATCGCCCAGTCCGCGGCGGCGCCGTCGAGGACCACCGGCTTGAGGCCGTCGAGCGACCAGCCCGCGGGGCCCCGCGTCGCCCGGGTGCGGACCGCCCGCAGCGGGTCCCCCGCCGTACCGGCCTCGTCGAGCGCCACGGTGCCGCGCCGCGCCCCACTCGCCAGGTCGGTGAGCAGGTCCTGCTCGCCGAGGCGCAGCGCCGCCAGGGTGGCGAGCACCGCGGAGGAGAAGAAGGGCCCGGGCAACGGCAGCTTCCCGGTCTCCTCGAGCACCACGGTCATGTCCACGAGGCCGAGCCCCAGGCCCCCGGCGTCCTCCGGTGCGAGCAGCGCCGTCCAGCCGAGCTCCGCGAAGCGGGACCACACCTGCGCCGGGAACGTCTCCGGCTCCTCGAGCAGCGCGCGCAGGTCCTCCCGCGGGAGCAGGCCGGCCAGCGCCTCGCGGACGGAGGCGCGCAGGGCGTCCTGCTCGGGGGTGAAGTCGAAGTCCACGGCGTGAGCATGCCCCGCCCCTTCGCTGACACAAACGTCAGGAAGCGCTGGCGGACGTCAGCACGCGGCGATAGCCTGCGGGGCATGGACTTCGCTTATACCGCAGAGGACGAGGCGTTCCGTGCGGAGTTGCGCAGCTGGCTCACGGACAACCTCGCGGGCTTCGATGGCGAGGCGGAGATGACCGACCAGGGGTGGTCGAAGCAATACGCGCGGCGCCAGGCGTGGCAGAAGCGGCTGGCCGCAGGCGGCTGGGCGGCGATCAACTGGCCCAAGGCGTGGGGGGGCCGGGAGGCCTCGATCATGCAGAACGTCATCTATTCCGAGGAGCTGGCGAAGGCGAAGGCGCCCGGCATCTTCAACGCGAACGGCATCTGGCAGATCGGGCCGATGATCACCCGCTGGGGCACGCAGGAGCAGCAGGAGCGTTGGCTCCCGAGCATCCTGTCGGGAGACGAGCACTGGTGCCAGGGGTTCAGCGAGCCGGAGGCCGGCAGCGACCTCGCGAACCTGCGGCTCGCCGCGGTGCGCGACGGTGACAACTACGTGCTGGACGGGCAGAAGATCTGGTGTACGACGGCGCACATCGCGCGGTGGGGGCTCTTCCTGGTGCGCACCGACCCCACCGCGATCCAGCGGGGCGCCAAGCACGAGGGCATCACGGCGCTGATCGTCGACATGCACACCCCCGGGGTCGTGTGCACGCCGATCCGGGACCTCGTGCACGAAGACTCCTTCAGCATGGTCACCTTCACCGGGGCGCGCGTGCCCGTCGCCTACCGGCTTGGCGAAGAAGGCCAGGGCTGGCTCGTGGCCATGGGCACGCTCGGGCACGAGCGGGTGGGGACGGCGGGGCTGTCGATCACTATGAAGAGTGACCTCGACGCGGTCATCGAGTCCACCCGCAAGCACAACCCGGAGGCACTGGCCGACCGCGGGCTCCGGGACCGGATCGCCCGTGCCTACACGCAGATCGAGCTGACGCGGCTGCTCAACTACCGCGCCCTGTCGAAGGTCCTCAAGGGGGGCAAGAACTGGCCGGAGGTCCCGATCGCCAAGTTGCAGTGGAGCCATCTCGCGCAGACGCTGGCCGAGCTGGCCGTCGACCTGCTCGGGCCGGCCGCGCTGCCCGCCCGGGGTGGCCCGGACGCGATCGACAAGGGCTCGTGGACCCGGCTCTACAGCTACCAGCGCTACACCTCGATCGGCGCCGGCACCACCCAGGTGCAGAAGAACATCATCGCGGACAAGGCGATCCAGCTCCCGCGCCGCTGACCCGCGGGGCGCTACCAGCTGGCCGTGGTGACGCGGCCGTCGCTGCGCAGCCGCACCCCTGCGCCGACGAGCTCCCGGGACTCGGCGTCGGCGAGCAGCCCGGCCTCGTCGACGCGGCCGTAGGCGCGCGCACCCCCGGGCAGGTCCAGCACGAGCAGCCCACGGACAGCAGCGCCGTCGCGACCGTGCTCGACCGTCAGGGCCGCGACGGTGGCGTCGCCGTCGTAGCCGTCGACGACCGTGCGCCGAGGGCCGGCGTCGAGCGTGGCCTGCAGGGCCGCGCCGTCGACCGGCGCCGGTGCGGCGCAACCAGGGTCGGTGCTGTAGACGGCGGCCACGTGCTTGGTCATGTGCATGCCCACCCCGGTGACGAGCCCGGCCGCACCGGGCTCGCCACGCAGCCGCTCGACCATGGACGCGACGGCATGCAGGACGTAGTCGCTGGCCGGCCCCCCGGCGTAGGGCAGTCCGCCGGTCACCGTCAGCCCACGGTGGTCCGTCGGCTCGATCCCGAGCGCGTCGGCGGCGAGATGCAGCGATGACGGGAAGCAGGAGTAGATGTCGAAGGAGCTGACATCGTCGACGCCGAGCCCGGCGACTGCGAGGGCGGCCCGAGTGACGGCGGACATCGCGGGCGAGCGCGCCATGTCCTCGCGCTCGGCGACGGTCCAGCAGTCCGTTCCGTAGGCCCAACCGCGCAGGGCGACGCGCTTGTCCGGGCTCACTCCCAGGGCATCGGCCCGCTCCCAGCTGCACAGCAGGACGGCGGCCGCCATGTCGACGTCCATGACCGCGACCTCGAGCTTGGTGTAGGGCCAGCCGACATAGCGGTTCTGCGCGCTGGGTTCGGCCAGCTCCGTGGCCGGCCGACGAACCGGGAACCAGGCGTGCGGGTTGGCCGCCGCGACCTCGGTCATCGGCGCCAGCATCCGCCCGATCGCCTCGGCGTAGGAGCCCAGCGAGTCCCCGCGGGCGGCCCGGCGGGCCGTGTCGAACAGCGGGAAGGTGAGGTAGGCCTGGAAGACCTCGTGGGCGACCTCGGTCGGGACCGGGGCCGCCTCGAAGGGGAAGGGCCTGCGCTCGGGGTCGCGGTGCGACCAGTCCGCCCGCTCCCCCGCCTTCCGGAGGGCGCGCAGGGTGGCCAACGCTTCCGCGCCCACGACGAGGCCGAGGTCGAGCTCACCGCGCACGATGCGCTCGGCGGTGTCATCGAGGAGGACCTGCGGGGTGGTCCCGCCGATGCCGGAGTAGGCGCAGCGCGCCGGCGCGGCTCCCAGGCGCAGGGCGAGGCGTCCCACCGGGTCGTCGTACGGCCAGCTCTGGCAATAGACCACCTGCACGCTTTCCAGGTCCCGCAACACATCCGGGACGCCGGCGTCCGCGGCCGCCGCCCGCGCCACGAGCTCCCAGGAGTCGAGCGGTTCGGGTGCGGGACCGGGCGGTCGCACGGTCCGCTGCGCGACCCCGATGATGCAGGGCGTGCGGGGGTCGACCGCCACCGTGCGCTCCCCTCAACTGACGTCTGTGTCATGTTACGGTGCGCCACCGGGCTCGGTCGGAGGTGGCAGGTGGAGCTCCGCGGTGCCGGCGTCCTGGTCACGGGCGCCTCGTCGGGCATCGGGGCCGCGGTCGCCGTCACGCTGGCCAGAGCCGGCGCGCGGCTCGCGCTGTGCGCCCGCCGTACCGAACTCCTGCAGGCGGTCGCGTCGAGCTGTCTCGCCGCCGGCGCGCCGGCGGCACACGTCCTCGCCGCCGACCTCGCGGACGTCGACGGTGTCCCCGCCGTCGCCGCCCGGGCCGCCGAGCTGCTCGGCGCCGTCGACGTCGTCGTGAACAACGCCGGAATCCCTAAGCGCCGCAACGTCACCCGGCTGACGATGGCAGAGGTCGACGAGGTCCTGACGCTGAACTACCGGTCGCCCGTCGCCCTGACGCTCGCGCTCCTGCCCGGCATGGTCGCCCGTGGGCGGGGGTTGGTGGTGAGCATCGGCTCCCTGGCGGGGCGGGTCGGGTCGCCCCGCGAGGCGGCGTACTCGGGCAGCAAGTTCGCGCTCACCGGTTTTTGCGAGTCGGCGCAGGTCGACTGCAGCGGCACGGGGGTGGCCTTCGCGGTGGTGCAACCGGGGCCGATCGCGACCGACATCTGGGACCGCTCGCTGCCGGGCAACGAGCCGCCTCTCTACGCCGGTGAGATGTTCCCCCCGTCCGACGTCGCCGACGCGGTGCTGGCCGCGATCACTGCAGGGGGCTTCGAGCGGTTCATCCCGCCGGAGATGCAGCAGGTGGTCGCCTACAAGGCGACCGACATCGACGCCTTCCTCGCCGGCAGCGCCGCCTTCGCCGCGCAGTCGGCCGGCACGGACGACCCGGCGGCCCCGCCTGGGCCCGTGTCCGGCGACGCCGGCGGGTCCTGAGGTGGAGCTGCGCGGCGCGCGCGTGCTCGTGACCGGTGCCTCGAGCGGCATCGGGGCGGCACTTGCCGCCGACCTCGGTGCCGCCGGCGCGACGGTCGGCCTCGTAGCGCGACGCGAAGGCCTGCTCGCCGAAGTGCTGGCGGTGGCCAAGCGCGCCGGGGCCTGCCCGAAGAGCCGTTACTGGGTCGCCGACCTCGCGGACGTCGCGCACGCGGAGGACGTCGCCCGGGCGGCCTGGGACGCCTTCGGTCACCTCGACGCCCTGGTCAACAACGCCGCGGTGCCGAAGCGGCGGCACGCGACCGCCCTGGACGGCGACGAGCTCGACCTCGTCCTGCGCGTCAACGCCTCGTCGCCGGCGCGCATGGCGCTCGCCGTGCTCCCCCGCATGCTCGCCCGGGGGGCCGGCTGCATCGTCAACGTGGGGTCGCTGGGCGGGCGGATGGGCATCGGTGGCGAGGCCGCCTATTGCGCGAGCAAGTTCGCGCTGAGCGGCTTCACGGAGTCGCTGGCGATCGACCTCGCCCGCACCGGCGTCCGCGCGCATCTCGTGACGCCGGGGCCCTTCGACACCGGGATCTGGGATCAACCGGGGGAAGACGCGGCGCCGTACGACGGGCCGAAGTATCCGCCGTCACAGGCCAGCGCGGCCATCGTCGCGGTGCTGCGCGGTGACGCCGGCTTCGAGACCGTCGTGCCGGCGGACCTGGGTGCAGTCGTCGAATGGAAGGCAGCCAACCTCGACGCCTACCTCGCCGGCGCCACCGCCATGGCCGCGGGCGGCGCGAGCGCCCGCAGCGATGGGGGCGATGGGGGGTGACTCGCGACGCCGACCCCACCGCACCCCACCCCCTCGATCCCCTGACCGCGGAGGAGGTCAGCGCCGCCACCGCCGCGTTGCGTGCCGACGCCCGGGTGCCGGCCGGGGCCCTGTGCGCCGTCGTCGTCCTGCACGAGCCACCGAAGGACGAGCTGCTGGCGCACGAGCCCGGCGACACCGTCGACCGTCGCGTCGACTACGTGCTGCACGACCCGGCCGGCGGCGGCGCCCTGACCGCCACCGTCTCCGCGTCGAGGGCACAGGTCGTGGCGCTCGAGCGGCACCCCGGTGCGCAGGCACCCCTGCTCCCGGGTCACGACCTGCTGACCGCCGCCGAGTTGGTCCGCACCGACCCCCGCTTCGCCGCCGCGCTCGCCGCCCGCGGCCTCGAGGCAGCCACGTTGCAGCTGGACCCCTGGCCGGCCGGCCCCGACCCGGCCGGCCGGCGCCTCGTGCGCGTCGTCGCCTACGTGCGGCACGCGCCTGACGACAACGGGTACGCGCATCCCGTCGACGGGCTGGTCGGTCTCGTCGACGTCGACCACCGCGAGGTCCTCGAGATCACCGACGCCGGGGTCGTCGCGGTGCCCGCGGCGTGCGGCCGCTACGACGACACCCCGCCGCGCACGACCACGCGCCCGCTGACGGTGACGCAGCCGGACGGACCGTCGTTCACGGTGCGCGCCGGCAACCACGTGGAGTGGGAGGGCTGGCGGCTGCGCTGGAGCCTCCACCCCCTGGAAGGCCTGGTGCTGCACCAGGTCACCTTCCGCGGCCGGTCGATCCTGCACCGCGGTGCGCTGGCCGAGATGGTCGTCCCCTATGCCGGCACCGCCCCGACGACGTGGTGGAAGAACACCTTCGACGCGGGCGAGCTGGTCCTGGGCCGCTTCGTCAATCCGCTGCGGCTCGGCTGTGACTGCCTCGGCGACGTCACCTACAGCGACGCCGTCCTCGCGGATGAGACCGGCAGTCCCTATGTCATGCCCTCGTGCGTCTGCCTGCACGAGGAGGACTCCGGGGTCCTCTGGAAGCACACCGACCTGCACAGCGGCACGGTCGAGGTGCGTCGCGGGCGGCGGCTCGTCCTCAACACGGTGGTCACGGCCGGCAACTACGACTACGGCTTCCGCTGGCACTGCACGACGGACGGGCGCCTGGAGTTCGAGGTGCAGCTCACCGGGATCATGCAGACCGAGGCGGAGGCAGCGGACGGATCGGCGCCCGCGCACACCCGCCTCGTCGCGCCTGGGCTCGCCGCGCCCCACCACCAGCACCTGTTCTGCGCCCGGCTCGACCTCGACGTCGACGGACGGGCCAACACCGTGCTCGAGACGGAAGTCGTGGGCGGGGACGGTGACCACACCTGGGAGCAGGTCGAGACGCCCGTCGAGGTGGAAGGCCCGCGAACCGCCTCCCCGACCGGCGGTCGCCGCTGGCGCGTCGTCAACCCGGCGGTGCGCAACGCGGTCGGCTCGCCCGTCGGTTACGAGTTGGTCCCGCAGCGGGCCCCCCTGTTGCTCGCCGGGGCGGGCACGACCATCGCCGCGCGCGCCGCCTTCGCGACGGCACCGGTCTGGGTGACGGCCTTCGACGACCACGAGCGCGGCGCGGCGGGAGCATTCGTCAACCAGTCGCGCGGAGGCGACGGTCTGCCG